>Ga0247831_1005297_pt1 | contig 16308 bp, 20 predicted proteins | sample LaCruzMarch2015__9_FD_192406 | JGI IMG/M metagenome (GOLD analysis project Ga0247831, IMG submission 192406) | Freshwater microbial communities from meromictic Lake La Cruz, Castile-La Mancha, Spain - LaCruzMarch2015_1m | ecosystem: Environmental > Aquatic > Freshwater > Lake | place: Spain... | reverse complement strand
ACAGTGACGATATGGCAGCGCCATGGCTACGACTCACTCGACGAGTAAAAATGAGGAAACGAGATTTTTCGCGACCCCAGGTTCCCGCCTAGTGTTCCCGCCTTCAACCAGCCGGTTCGTCGTCGTCGTCTACAACACAGGGTGGTGGTGGGGCGGAGGAGAGCGGCGAATAGAATAATAAAAGCTAGCACCAACCTCAGTCCTTGACTGAAGATGAGAAAAGAGATCCTTATGAATTGTGGGAACAAACCCGCCTAAAGAAGTGATTCAACACACCATACACTCCCTCTTACCACTTCTCCTCACCCACCCATGCTCTTCTTCGTACTGCTAATCGCCTCTTCCCTAATAATTGGAACTGATTCATTCTTACCCACAACATCCTCATCAAAAGCGTCTATCATCATTCGTTCGAAAGATGTGGCAGTCATTGGTGCAGCAAATAGTAATAGAGTCAACGATCATCATCTCAATGACAGAATAACTGGTGATGACGACAGAGGAGGAGTGGATATAACCATTGAATATTGTAGCGCATGTCGATGGATGCTACGTGCCAATTGGATCGCATCTGAATTGCTAACAACATTTAGTGATGTGTCGACTCTTGCTGCGGTAACGCTCATACCGAAGAGTCCCCCTTTGGCAGAGGGTGGTATTTTTCGTATCTGTGCTCATTCGTCGTCGTCAACGTTGGGAGGAGTAAATTTCAATAAAAGTGACTCGGCTATGAATGCTGTTGTTCTTTGGGATCGTAAGAAAGAAGGATGTTTTCCAGAAGCAAAAGATGTGAAACAAAGAGTGAGGGATTATGTTAGTCCTGCCAAGGATTTAGGACACAGTGACATCGTCAAACCTCTTGATAGTTCAACAAATGGTGTTTCAAATGACGGTGATTGCATCGAATGCAATCAAGAAGAAAAACAACAAGAACGAAAAGATGAGGAAATCATTTCAGCAGTGCAAATGACAACCAGCATCGACAAAGATCAACGAAATCCAAATATACCATCATTCTTTTACGACGAACGCAACAATCACATCTCTATCGAGTATTCGACAGGAGGTGATGTTGAATCATGTGATAATGGACTTTACCGTGCCACATACTACGCAAATGAATTATTGAGTATGATGTATGGAAGGAATTCATGGTGGAAACGTTATCAACTGCAGCAGCAACAAGCACATGCAAATAATGACGAGAATCGTGATATCGAAATGCCAATTGTGGTTGACAGCGTAACATTGACTCCGAATCGAGCTGATCTTGAAATATTGGTGAGTTTTTTCCTGTGTACATATACTGTCTTGTATTTATAATATATTCATTGACTGATCTCATTTTCTGCTCGGTAACTTCATGTAGAGGATCAAACTTAATGACAATATCATCATCGAACGAAAATTTGACGATGATTTTGGTACTGCTGTAGATGGAAGAGATATTTGTGATATGGTTAAACTAGCGATAGCGGGTGGTAGCGATGTCATGATGAGAGATGGAAATGTAATCGATCTTATGGATGATGATGAAGCAGAAGAAGCTAGAATGTACTTTGGCGTGTTCTAGGTGTACATTAAGTAAGAAGATTTGGGTCAATGTAAATGGCTGTGACGTTTATAATGTGACCATTTTGTTCCCCCGGTGTTGAAGCAAGTGGCGGGTTCATGTGACTCGAAAATGACCACAATCCATAGTTCAAACAGATCGACGCAACAACGAACTCAACAACATGATCCTCACGAAGTTTGGCTGCTTGGTGCTGAGCCTCTTCTTCCTTGATCGGTTTCATCTCACGACACGGCGACAGGCAGCAACGATGCAAATGAGCCATATGTTGTCCACCGTGTTCTTCAGGTGTCAACCCCGAGGCCGACACCAAGACCATCAACCCGACGGCCAACTCTCCGTACGACGACACGCAAACCAACGATAGTCAAACCAACGGCAGTCAAACCAACGACCCGTACACCTCCGACTTTCAAACCATTGACAGTCAAACCAACAACAACTTCCACTCGTGCTCCGACAACATCCACCCCATTCTACTGTAAATGCTCAACTTGCACTAATGCAGTATGGAACACACCTGTTACTGATGGGGCAGGTACATACACATGTGGCCAGAGATTACTTGGTTACAATCAGCTGAAGGAGGAACAAAGTCTGAGTACAACTCCTGCAAACAAGTTGGAGTGGAATCAAACAAATGCGGACCGGCATGCAATCCTGAACTGTGTGATAAGGTCCTGAACGATCCTAACCCTACTGATCTTGTTTGGAGTGATGAGTTTAATGTCGATGGTCTTCCCGATCCATCAAAATGGGGATATGATCTTGGTGATGGTTGCCCTAACCTGTGCAACTGGGGAAATGGCGAACAGGCATAATTCACGAAGCTGCCCAGCAATGTCGTTATCGCTAATGGAAAGCTCAGTATTTCTGCCAAAAAAGAATCTGGATACAGTCTACCATATACTTCGGCACGGATTGTATCACGTGGCCTGAACACTTTCAAGTATGGACGGATTCAATTTCGTGCCAATCTGGCAAAGTGTAAAGCAAGAGGTACTTGGCCAGCGCTCTGGATGCTGCCAGAACGGTCTGTATATGGTGGTTGGCCAAATTCAGGTGAAATTGATGTAATGGAAACGGTTGGTCATGAACCAGATCGCTTCTTTGGAACAGTCCATACGAAGTTATACAATGGCATGATTGGCACTCAGAAAGGGGGGGTTATTGGCAAAAGCAAAGATGAATGGCGCACATTCGAGATCAATTGGGAACAAGACCGGATCCAATTTGCAGTGGATAAGCAGATCTAATTTGAATATCTAAAGGAAGGCGCTAGTGATACGTGGCCATTTGATCAGGACTTTCATCTCGTAATGAACATCGCGGTTGGTGGTACTTGGGGTGGGGCGCAAGGGATCGATGAAGCTGCATTCCTGGGCAGTGGTCAAATAATGGAAGTTGATTGGATTAGGGTGTTTAACATGATGGCTGAGTTCATTCAGGCATCCTCAAACAAACGGGATGCCAAGTAGTGCTACTGACTCGGAGCAAAGAATCGACGGACAAGTAGGATTGTAGAGATAAGAGAAAATGAATCTAACTAGACACCTCTAAGTCCACACTATATTAACTTGAAAAACACAATGGCTGTAATCTACATGGATGCCCAATTTGAGAGAATACCATCTGTGGACTTGAAAACATCGTTTACCGCTGGTCCGCTCTCAACTTTACCTCCTATGACAAAGACTGAAGGCGTAGACTCCCAAGGATCACGAGTCTCGTCCTCTACAGGATTTGTCTCTACCCCTTCATTGGTTACTTGTTGGTCAGTGACAGGGGGATCGAACACACTATCCAAAGAATCTTCAACCGTTGTTTCAACCTCAGCAGGTGTTTGTTCTGGCACGGTGTGCGTCACCAAAGAGTGTCCCCACTTTCCACGATAGACCTTTCGACCTTTGATATTTGTCTCCGTCCATTCGTTAGTAGAGTGGAGATTGTCATCATTCATCGAGCCCTCTTCAAAGTCAATGCGTGTCCAATTTGCCCCGTCGATATCCTTAGAAATCCAAGTGTCCGTGTAAGCTTTTAACACACGAACGTCGTTGTTTCCTCTCCGTCCCATGTATCCTCCACCAGTGATAACAATGAGTGGAGCTGTGCTAGTGTCTATCGTGGCACAGGCATGAAAAGCACGTGGCCCCCAGCTAGTAGTATTAGATGAAGGTATAACTTTGTCCCAGGACACTCCATTTATAGTCATCCATATATCGTTCCGCGCTCTTGTCCCTCCTGTCAACGGATGATCGTCATCTTCTGATACAGCAAGCCCACCTAAAAGGAACATGTATTCGACATTCTCCCATTTTCGAATTACGACACAAAAACCAGCCCTTGGAGTCCAAGCACCAGTGGCCATTTCTGACCACTCCAAACTGAATCCAGCTTTGTGGGAGACTTCCTTTTCAAGATTGCCCAACCACACATCACTCTTCGTTAATGGGCTACCACCAAGCACCCAAAGCTTATCTAAGAATACAGCTGCGCCATGATATGCTCGTGGAGTCCATGGTGCATAGCCCTCAAAGTCTGGAATGAGAAATAAGAAGTGCGTTAATAATCACGATGGTAGCGCATAACGTCAAAGGAACCAATGATTTTGTATAGACACTCACACCAATTAATCCCATCTGCCGTAATCCAGACATCATTGGATGCCACAGGTGAGAAGCCTCCTGCTAGTATCATCACGTCAGCAATACCATCGCCATCTCCGTCTAATGCATTTAGGGAATGACCGAAACGGCTGTACCCTGGGGCGTCGTAAAGGAAAGGCAATGTGTAAATTCACGAATATCCGTAGTACAAAATAGAATCAAATACAGCAAACAACATACATGGTGCTGTCGATCCGCCAATCTTAGCATCTTCGTTGCCGATGCCCTGTAGGAAATCGCCATATATTTTGGTGATTTGGTTCCAATTCGCACCATCCTTGCTCCACCATATGTCAGAGTTCTCGTTCTCCATTTCCAAGTTGAAAGCTCGGTGCAAATCACTAAAGCCACCTGTCAGCCAAATGCAATTATCATTTGAGCCGTCAGGGCACCGAAAAATACACGTTGCGTGGCTGTGGCGTGGAGAGAATTGCGCTAATCCACTAAGAATTGTCCAGTTCTCGCAATAGGTGGGCTGTATAGTTATCACAATGCACAGGCAAAGTAGTTGTAGAATCTGCATGATAGGCTGGAGCGTCATTTCTAAACGTCTAAGTGCGTCTTTGTCGGAGGTGCGGCAATCCGTCCAGAATTTAAATTCCCGATTTTTGTTGTCGAATCATCATCGGCATTGTACCCGCCTCCCCACGCCGTGACGACTTTACAAGCTTCCACTCCTACGTTCACCAAGTACAATGCCTCTCGCCGACATGTTGAAAGCTGCGCTCTCTTTTCGCGACGACGAAGCGGCCTTTTTAATGGCTGAATTTCCCACGATCCCACACATCAATCGAATGCTAGTTTTTCGAGACATCCTAATCGTTGTATGGTGTAGCATTGTGGTCGTTGGCTTCGTCAAGTCCGTAATGAAACCACACGAAAGTCACAATTCCACTGCCGAAGAAGTTGTTGGTGATGAAAAACAGATGAAGAAGGAGTAAAAAAGTAGGAGTCCAAGCTCCACAGACAAATGGAATTCCTTACTCGTTTGATGGGAAGATAGGTAGATTCAAAACGATGTATAAGCATAAAAAAGTAGTACTTCGATTTATATTTAACACCAAATCAATTGTCTTGGACTTACTTTTTGCTAAACGCTTGTATCTCGTACACAATCAATGAAGATGTAATTCATCATTAATCAATGTGCCACAGCGAGCCAAACTAGAATCAACACTATAACAATCCACTCTAATGCGGCAGAGTGTTGATTTGCTGCCGCGTCCATTAAGATTTTATTCAAATCCTTTAGTACTTCCAATCTCTTATTCAGTAATTTGATCCGTTTGAAGACATCTAAATATTTTAGTGAGCTGCCATATTCAGGTGCGAAACGATCATCATCCCATAATTCCTCAGGAGTGTCCAACATGTTGGTCGTAAGGTTGATTGCATTATTCAACAAGTAGAGACGTCCAATCTCGCCATCAATTTCTTTCCGCTTTAAATGGAGTTCACCGTGCTCGGCCAATTTCTCTGGAATGTGTGCATTCCGACGCACCTATATATGTAGTACCAAAGGGTAATTCAGAGCATGAGTGCTACCGGGAAGAATAATAGATTATTTCAATACACCCTTACTTACCGCCTGTTCCAATCTCCATTCATAGATTGACAAATTGGCACTCTTGGCAAATGCAAAGCTCACCGCCATCTTCTCCCCGGCATCCTTGGTATATAACTGAACCACGTCTCTTCGCCAATGGAAGGCATCACCATAACAAAATCCCATTTCATCACATGCCGTGCCAATACTTTCAATATTATGTTTTAACCCTAATGCTGCAGTATGGGGTGATATATGTCGGTTGATCCATGATTTTTCAGAAGTTTCATCGGCAAAGTTCCAAAAGACCACAGCACCAAAACCGAACACGAATACTTCAGGCATGGATGCATGTATCTCATTAGAATTTTGATTGTTGGTATCATATCCTCCCTCTCCGCCCACCAACGATGTTGTTGATGTTGCTGACGTTGGTATTGAATTATTCGTATTCACATCACTATTCACGGGTAGCCATAATCGTACTACGTCATAACAATCGATAAGTTCCCATTCCTTCGACAAAGTTGTATATATAACAGCAATTAACTTCTTTAATTCAATTTCTTCATATTCAACATGCACTCCGACCCGGCCTTTCCATGTATCATATATTGACGACCGTTGCTTGGCACGACGAAATGCGCCGACGTTTTTACGTTGACGTGTTTTAGTTTGTTTGGCGGTTATTGTTAGTTCATGCCCAGACTCCATTCGACGGAATTGCTGCTGCTGCTGCTGAGGAGGCGGCGAACGACCCCGCGAGACTAAAGATTTGCGACGAGTTTGAGTAGTCAAATCATTATTCTGATCAGTGGGGAGCGAGTTTGTACGTGGCAGGTATAGCTTTTTATTCGACGTACTGAACGAATTGAGATGTTCCTTTTGGAATGATGCCGTTGCGATATCGTCGCATGCCATATACCCTGGTGATATAATATCAGGAGGAGTGTCCGTCATGATGATGGATGTGTGATGAACCGTTGGCGTATCGTTTAAGCTTAAACAACAAACACGAATCGGTTGCTTCAACAATAGCAACAATGGAGGCGGGTGAGGCGGTGGCAACCACCATCGCACGTGAATTTGCTCTGATCGGTGACATTGTTTCTGTGCGGAGCTACGGCAATGGCCATATCAACGATACATACCTCGTCGAGACGGCAACGACTGCAAATGACATGACGACGACGACGACTGCAAATGATAAGAATACTCCTAATATTGACGAGCAGAGATGGTACATCCTCCAACGTATTAACAGTAATGTCTTCCCTCAACCAGACCTAGTAATGTCTAATGTTATACGAGTGTGTGATCATATACGATATAAGCTCCTGGAGGCCAATACAGATGTATTCGATGTTAGTATTGATCGCCGATCGTTACGTTTGGTGCCCACCTACCCCTATGGAGAATTGTATCACATTGACAATAAGACGAAGACGACGTCGACAAAGACGACGACTGATAAAGATGACAGCAGATGGAGATGTTACCACTTTATAGCAAATGCGACCGGACATGAAATTGTATCCTCTATTGAACAGGCACGTTCTGCTGGACGGGCATATGGGACATTCGCATCACTATTATCCGACTTGCCTGGACAAAGGTTACATGAAACAATACCCAATTTTCACAACACGCCATATCGATTGGAACAGTTACAAATTGCCATATCCAATAATACACGTAATCGTGTACAATTTGTAAAACAGGAGATTGAGTTTGTTTTCGCACGTGAATGTGATGTATCTATTTTAGTCGATGCTATACGTGACGGGCTCATTCCGGAACGCGTTACACATAATGATGCCAAACTTGGTAATGTATTACTTGACAACACAACCAATGAAAGTGTATGTATAGTAGATTTAGATACAGTAATGCCAGGCACAATATTATATGACTTTGGTGACTTGGTACGTACATTAACGTCACCCGTGGCCGAAGACGAGATTGATCTATCGAAAGTTACAATGCAATTGCCATACTATAAGGCATTACTGGAAGGATATCTGGAATCAACACGTGATTTCTTAACATCACAAGAAAAATCATTATTGGCATTTGCTGGCAAATTAGTAACATTAGAAATCGGTATACGATTTTTAACTGACTATATTAATGGAGATGTATATTTTAAAATCGATCGCTTGGAACATAATTTACATCGTGCACGTGCACAGTTTCAACTTGTGGAATCGATTGAAGAACAAATGACAAATATGCAAGCACTTGTGGATGGGGCGCAGGGAACGGCATCACTGTAATTGATGATTCAGCAGATGACAAATAATTAAGCATAAGTATGTAGGAGGTAAATATACCTTTTGACTACTAAAAAGAAGGATTTATTCTACACATACAACTTCAAGTCTGTCACGAATTATAATCATGCTAGATAACATTTTTCTCTTTTAATATTACACATTTAATGATGGGAATAAAGCATAAGCATATTCCACCAACGCATTATTGAATACACTATACCCAAATTTCTGCCTTGATGTTGATTGCCATCCCGTTGAAGAGGGAATGCCAAGACCTCTGGCATAAGTTCCACGGGTACATTTGCAAGATATTTGAGTAAGGATTCCTTGTCTTGCAAGGCAAGCAATATTTTCTGTGTCCTGTTTAAATCAAACATTCTATTAATGCAACCAGCCAGGTTATCTATGTGACTAGGAATGTAACTACGAGTATCAGTGAAGAAAATTATTCTTGTCAACGTGTGATTGGATTCTGATATGGCATTCAAACTTGAGCTGTCGAAGGCACAAGTGAGCAGTGCCTTCACACCAATAGATGTGAAATTATTTGAACGAAGATCTATTCGTCGTAGATTTGTGTTTCTCTTCAGAGCCTGCGATATTAGTACAGCATCATCATCATTTAATCGATTGTGACCAAGGAATAAATGTTCTATTGGAGGATCACCCTCAAGATACTCGGCAATCTTGACTGCCCCCAAAGAGTCAATATTATTGTTGCTCAGATTAATGATAGAAACATAAGACTGTAATATAATCAAGAGTATTGTCGGACTACTACCAAGGTCACAGTGAGACATGATGATATGATTGATGCGAGCGTGATTCCTTAGTGACCTGGAAAGGCAACGGGCCGATTCCATGTTATCAATCCGATTGTGAATGATGGTAAGTGTGTTCAACTTTGAACTATCATCCACTAACTTCGATAAAGATATAATGCCCTTGTCACAAAGGTTGATATTATTGAATGTAATGTAATGCACTTGGTCGTTTGAATTGACTTGTGTACTTAGGGCAGTAACCAATGAAGCCATGTGCTCCTTTGTTATTTCTATGTTTTCGATCATGATTCTTTGTATTCCCCGAGTCCATCGTGGAATGCCAGCTTCTAGAAAAGTCCAATAATGATCCAAGATTGGTTCATGCCAAACAATTGGTTCTTCGTCATCCACAAGTTGTTCATGATTGTGTGTCAGATGCAGGCTGAAGGTTTGGGTATTAGACACCCAATATTTCTCTAGCTGCTCCTTCAATTTCTCCAGCCCAATTCGATTCCTTTGTCTCCAATTATCGGGCTTATTGTACAATGTCTGTGTGGGCCGAACCGGCAAGGGTTCAGCTCGATCGGAACTAAGTTTGTCGTCGAATTCAGCCGCGTCGTAGTCACAGTTGTGAAAAGTACGGATGAATGTTTCCATGAACTCCATCCTAGTATCATAAATCACAATGGCGGACGCCAACGAGCACAACTACTTGGCGATAGATCACAGCACGACGTTGAGAGAGGAGTTGGATTGATAAAAAGAAGCTCTAGATTGTACCAGCTGACTCACATGGGGCAAGGCTCATGGAGCGTCCCAAACCCAGTTCGTCAGGGATTTGGCGGGTTTTAGCCCCCACCAACACCACCCCTTCACTCCTTTTTACGAGTAGACCCAACATGGCGAGCGTCTTCTATCCCAAGAAGGCCAAGGTTGAACTGCGTAATAAGCGCCGACGAAAGGAGAAGCTTCTAAAATCTGGCACTGCTGAGGATGACGGCAATATTGGCGTCGTTGCATCCAAGCATGACGAAACGCATTTGAAGTTACACGACGGCAATGGAAATGATGTCACGATGACGAAGAACGCGAGCGGTGGCAGTGGTAGTGGTCGTAAGCGCACCGCTGACCAAATGTCGAATATTATACCATCATCATCAACAACGAGAAAAGCTGAGAAAGTAGCAACGGCGATGACAACCATCGTGATTCCACGAAATCTAACAGCCAAGGATGCCAAGAAGTTTCGTAAGGATGAACGTCGCAAGGCACGGTTGGGAGGCATGGCAGAAGATCGAATTGAGTTCATCGTCGAGGGACAAAGTCAAAAGAAGTCATCCAAATCATCATCTGCCGTCTCTGCTGAAAAGTGCAAGGAACAGGATGGAGATGATGCCCACGAGAAGAAGAAGGAATATAAAAAAGTCAAGGAGAATAGTAGTACTAACAAGAAAGCATCGTATCCACGAATAAACGATCTCCTAACCCAACACGCCACACACCAAAAGTTACAAGACAAACTGTCCAAACAAAAATCAATCAATGATACATTATCACCTACCGAAAAACAAAAATATGTAGCACTTGATTGTGAAATGGTAGGGATTGGCCCTGATGGCAAAAAGTCGGCATTAGCACGTGTATCCGTAGTTAATTGGGAGGGTACAGTGTTACTAGATACATTCGTTCGTGTACCGGAGCGCGTTACCGACTTTCGAACGAAAGTGTCGGGTGTACGTGCCAAGGATATTGCCGTGAAGAATGAAAATGCCATGAATCACGATGAGGTACGATTGGCCGTGGGCAATATACTCCAAAATAAAATACTCGTTGGACATGCATTGAAGAATGATTTATCGGTATTGTTGCTCTCGCATCCACGTAAGGATATACGTGACACGGCCCGGTACAAACCATTTATGCGCCCAAGTGGCACTGGGGGTGGGAAGATGCGTCCACGTAAATTACGTGATTTAGTATTGGAAAATTTAGGACGGCATATACAAATTGAGGGTGAAAGTCATTGTTCGATTGATGACGCCGTAGCAACAATGAATTTATTTCAGATTGTTCGTGCGAAGTGGGAGAAGGAATTGCAACAGCAGCAGGTGCTAGGAGGAAAGAAGAAGATGAGCACGACGAGTGCATAGAAAAGTATTGACTGAAGAATCTTAATTCTATGATACAAATACGATATAAATCATGTAGCGTTTCATCTCTGAGGTGGTATCTTTTCTCGATAGATAATATGCATTTTGCATCGAGTCTTTAGAGATATCTACCGTTCGCAACAGTATGAGATCCTGACGAAGAAATGAACTCAATCTCAACCGGACCGTCGAATTTCACAGGCACGGGTTTGGTCACAGATCCTATTTCATCAATACCTAATTGATATCGATCATTCAAGCCAGACGCCCAAACACCATCCGCACCAATGAAGAAGATACTCTGAGAACTAGGTCCTGAACCAAGTTGGAGAATCTTCTCTGCCAAGTCTACAGTGACGACCGGTTCTTCTTCACTAGTATTGATTGAGTTTCCATTTCCTAGTTGTCCTTCATCATTCCGTCCGCATGACCGGGCAACACCATCTTCGAAGAGAAAGTATGATGACTCTCTGCTTGCCTCTACTTGCGTTACTTTTTCTGATACTCCTTTAAATACAATCTGCACAGAATACAACAACACCAACGTAAGCATTATGAGAACAAAGAGGATAAGCAATTCAACAAGCGGGATATCTTACCTCAGGAATGACTACAGGTGTTCCTTCCGTAAATCCACATAATTGACCATATATATTACTCCCACTTCCCCACGTTTCACCAGTTTCTCCATTCAAATATACAGCAAAACCCAAACCTGTTGCCACATCAGTAATTCCATTAAGCGCACCTTTAATAATAGTTGGTGATTCAAATACATCTGTTCCTTCACCAATCTGTCCTACTTCATTGGACCCACAGCCATATACATCACCACTTTCTGTTACAAGTAATGTGAAATCCTCTCCCACGGCACCTTTTACCACATTATCCACACCCTTTACTTCATGAAAGTAGTCTACATATGTTGTATCTAACTCTCCTAAGCACAATTGTCCCTTACTATTGCTTCCAGATATATATGCCTTCCCATCCTGTGAAATTAATAATGAATGCATCGCTCCTGAATCACTTGCCACACCTACCCCAGCATACGCGTGCTTGAAAGGTGGAGCTGCCACTGCTTTACCACTAGCGTCTACCACCTCCTCAATTGTACCTGGGACATTATTCCCCACACACAACTTCCGTGTGTAATCACGATCCGTACATCCCGCTGTTACTGGTCCAAGACCAAGATGTCCTCTATATCCAGCACCCGACTCTATAAACCCGGATGCCACGGCAGTACCATCATCTTGTATGAGAAATACATGTCGTGACCCAGCAGAGACATCGGTTATCTCTGCAGGTATCTCTTCTGGTACTTGAACATTACCTCCCAGTGTATTACCTCTGCCCTCTTCGGCTCCCCAGAAATACCAATTGGCTGCAAGGAGGGTTGGTGACTATATGATAACAACAAGACAAAACAAAGCATATAAGACGAAAGATGAGAAAAGGAATATACATCAGGGCTAAATTTGACGGATTTTATCCACTTACAGCAGTAGGCAAGAATGTTGGTTCATCTGTTGAAATCGTTGGCTCCGCTGTTGGCTCTGACGTTGGTTCATCTGTTGAAATCGTTGGTGCCAGAGTAGGTTCTGACGTTGGTTCATCTGTTGAAATCGTTGGTGCCAGAGTAGGTTCTGACGTTGGCTCGTCTGTTGAAATCGTTGGTGCCAGAGTAGGTTCTGACGTTGGTTCATCTGTTGAAACGGTGGGTGCCACTGTAGGTTGTACTGTGGGCAACACTGTTGGCATTGCAGTCGGTTCGACCTGTAAATCAAATGAGTGAATAAAGCAAGTTAGCGTGAGTCAAGAATACATATTGGTTAGCCCTTCGGTAAAAATGATCAACTCACTGTTGGGAATTCAGTCGGGGCCATTGTGGGCATGGTTGTTTCTATTGGACAGCTTATGGCAACAGTATGCGTACCAGAACTAGAAATCTTGACAATTTCATACAGATCCGCGTCAAAGTCAACTATCGCAGGAACATTCTGCGACCCGATGTTGCCGAGGCCAAGCTGAAATTGATAATTCTGTCCCGCACTGTAGACTAGATCAACACCCGATGAGAAGAAGACACTTGCAGAGCTAGGCCCGGACACTACGTTGTTAATAGTCATGTTCGCTGGTAAGTCAAGTTTCACAGGCTTGTTTGAATCCTTGAATGTACCATCACCAAGTTGTCCCTGATCGTTCCTTCCACAGGACTTGACACTTCCATTCTCGTATAGGAAATAGGTTGACTCACGACCAGCTTGGATAGTCCTGACGATTCCTATATCAAGCTCCTTTGAATTGTAAACATAGATATCAATGTTAGGTGCAATTTAAATGGATGGTGGAGTAATGCACAGAGAAGCATAATTCATTCATACCTTTGGCACAGTAATGATATCACCTCCTGTACTATTGCATAACTGACTGTATAAATTACTTCCACTTCCAAACACTTTGCCCTTGTCGACCCTGCCTAACAAGCCATCCGCTTGCAAGTACAAACTGAAACTTAGCCCTGCTGATATAGATGTAATGCCAGTTAGACCATTGCCATTGTCTGGGAAAGCACTATGTGTCACATTCGGACCTAGTCCTAATTCTCCCTGTTCATTATTTCCACAACCAAACACACGACCATCGGAAAGCAATATCAATGTAAAGTCCAACCCCACCGCAGCTGCCTTGGCTGGTCCAGGCAAAGATGAAACGTTATGAAACATATCCCTCGAGTCCATGTCGCCTAGACAAAGTTGCCCTTTGTTATTATTACCAGTGGTATAGACATGTCCAGCACGGTCAATTAACAATGAGTGCATGGCACGTGAATCAGCAGGTGCTCCTGCTCCAGCGTACGCTTGTGCAAATTGCGGACTTGGGATTGTCTTATTGGCATTATCCACAACAGCTTTGATACTGCGATATCCGTTTGGTCCCTCAGATATCCTATCACGCATAACGCCTAAATGACCCTGATAGGCGCTTAAGCTTTCAATGAAACCACTAACATATACTATACCACCTTCTTCAATAATGAAGGTATGTCTAGACCCAGCCGATAGATCAATAACCTGCTGTAGCTGAATTTCGGGTATTTCTTGGACATCTCCAACAGCCAATCCCATCCCTTCCTTTCCACCCCAGTAGTACCACGGACATCCTGTAATAGACTTTGTTGGCGAGTTTGTTGTCGGAAACAATGTCGGTATAGAACTTGGCACATCAGACGACATACCAGATGGTTCTCCAGATGGTACTCCAGATGGTACTCCAGTGGGTGGTTCAGTCAGTGGCTCCAATGATGTTGGATGATAGGTGGGCGTATCTGTGGGGCATGGGCACATCGGTGGTAGCGGAGCTGGGGCCCACCAGCCTGCACTTGCAACATCATTATTCGTTAGTCCTCTACCGCCGTGACCATCGGTAGTCGGACAAGGGCACATATTCATTCCACCGATTCCTTTCTTCGCGCCACCCTGTTTGTTATTGTATCGAGGTGTTTTACTCATACCCTTTTGCTTATTGATACCTGGTGCATTACCAGAATGCTTGTTAGATCCTGGAGCATGACCTCCTTTAGCAGAGCTACCCTTATTAGAACCACTGCAATAGAGAGGACCCACACCACAATACCCGTAAATGCCGCAGCATTCGTTAACATTGAGACAGTCCGCAGCAGTTTTGCAAGCTCCATCGAACCCAGCGTTATTCATTGAATTGCTACCACCTTGCTTGGGAGACGACTGTCCTTTTTGCTTATTAATTCCTGGTGCATGTCCTCCATTGACAACCACATTCGACTGTCCTTTTTGCTTATTGACTCCTGGTGCATGGCCTCCAGCTATGTTGACGTCGACATTGACATTAATGTTAAGGGACATGTTAAGATCGTTGACTCCACCACCTCCTGTTTTTGGTTTCACTCCTTTGTTTTTGCTTCCCTTTTTTGTTCCATTGTTTCCATTCTTCTTGTTGCTACCATTGCTATTCTTCTTGTTGTTACCATTGCTATTCTTCTTGTTGTTCCCACTGCTATTCTTCTTCTTGAAGTGGGTGAATCCATTCTTCTTTTTCTGACTTTGTTTCTTATTGCCTGTTGTCGTTGTTTTCGTTGTTGCACCATTTCCTGTCACTGTCGTTGTTTTTGTTATTGTTGTTGTAGTTGTCTTTGATCCTGCCAACGATCTTTCAGAGTTGTTGTTATCGTGTGTATATGATGTATCATCGGCACTTTCGTAATCGAATTCATTCATTCTGCTTAAAGAAGCGGCAGTTTGGCCCTTTAGCACAGGCCTAGAATGCAGTATGCTCTGACCTTCATCATCACTCGCGACTGCATCTTTTACATTACGCCGCCGCGTTTCACGTTTCAGTCTACTTTGCCACGAATCACCAAGGCCCTCATTGGATTGTTCTATTGCTCTCAATTGCGTGGATGTAGCTTGAACAGACGTCGAAGCGCATAGTAACGCCAGCGTTACTATCATACGGGATTGCCTCCTCATCTCTTTCATGGCATGACCCTCCGATTTTCATTAGTTCGGCTAGGTATCATATCATATCGCCCTCTGATTTATTAGAGCCGCAAGACTTGGCCTATCATCAACAGAGAGAAGCCCCAATTTTGGCTCAGCGTTTCCGTTCGTTTGGGGGAGAGAGGCAGTCAGTTTTTTGCGGGATAAACTCCTAAATTTCGACCCAATTTTTGACCACGACGAATGATCAATGACAATGTTGATACTGACATCGACATTGACATTGACATAATTGTCTCTTCTTCTTTTGTTGGTTCCTCTCTTTCATTGGCTCCTCATCCTTTGACGTCTCATCATCTTTTGGTGGGTTGGCGATGCTGCCTTACTCTCCTTCTTGAATGCCTTGGCTTTGCCTGCCTTGGACGCATCTGTGGTCATGATCGACATTGATACTGACATAACAGGAGGAGCATTGTGACTGGTCATGTCATCAGCCCTCAATGCTCTCGATGGACAGAATCATCTTCCTTTTCAAGAGTTACTTGTGAGACCGACTGAAGGTACATCAATGAGACCTTCATCTTGAATCTGAAATGTATGTGATCGGATTTGTTGTTAGCGACGCATAATGAGCACCTATTTCGATTGAAATTGGTGGGATTCATCATCGTTTGGAAGTTTAAGGATTTTTGCGGGATAAGTGTACGCAATACGACACCGTTAAATACTAGGAGACAGTTAATAAGTGCAAAACTATCTAATTAAACCGTAGCAACTAATGAAACCGTAGACTCTACTATTCCTACCCTAGTGAAAGAAGTCCTATAAAACGACAACCTCAAAAGATCATAG
>Ga0247831_1005295_pt1 | contig 16311 bp, 11 predicted proteins | sample LaCruzMarch2015__9_FD_192406 | JGI IMG/M metagenome (GOLD analysis project Ga0247831, IMG submission 192406) | Freshwater microbial communities from meromictic Lake La Cruz, Castile-La Mancha, Spain - LaCruzMarch2015_1m | ecosystem: Environmental > Aquatic > Freshwater > Lake | place: Spain... | reverse complement strand
AAGTTTGGTGGTATTGCATCAGTTGCTGGTGCAAGAGCACAATTTATTTTTTTAAGAATATATTCTAAAATCTTATCAAAAATCATTTTCAGATATTTTGCAATAATACAAGCAACATCTGCAATTAATTTTTGTATGTCACTAATAAGGGATGAGGCAGCATCAACATAACTTTGTGCTGCTTGTAGAACACTATCAATTTTCTTTGTAAGATTATCTATTTCCGTCTGAATTGCCTTCATTGCAGATCCAACCAAATCGCAAGGATTTAAGATTACGATCTTTTCCAAATACATAGTGTTTCTTTGTATATCGGCAACAGACATAAGATGTGGATTGTCTGGTTGCTCAATCGTTGCTCCTGGTTGCGTAGGAGAAGTTGGAGATTGAGATTCTGCTGCTTCTGCTTTTGTTGCGGCAATTGTTCTTTCTCTAACTAATGCTTCTGTTGCTGCTTGAGATAAACCTCTTGCTGCTGCCTCTGCTCTTGCAGATTGTTGGGCAGCAAACTCTCTTTTGGTTGGTGTTCTTGATGGATCTAAACCACCAGGGCCCACAGTTGCACCAGATTTTGGACTTGCAGGAGTTGATCCAGGTTTTTTTGTTACAAGACCATTTTTAGGAACCTTGATATTAGGATCCGGGTCCTTTCCTTTTGCATATCCACTAGTTGCCGTAAAATTAGTCTTTGATGTTCCAATTTTAGTGCTCAGTGTTGTTTGAGTATTATTACCGAGAACTCCCATAATTATAGGAACTTGTTGATCGGCACCATCCAAGAAGAAACCAAATACAAAGTTTCCTTGACGAAGTGCCGATGTTGACCTAGCAAATGCCTGACCTCCACCCGCAGTAATCGGATACATTACCTGTGCCCAAGGAAGTTGATCCGAAGATATTGATTCTTCTTCTTGATCGTGAAGACCTATGATACGAACTTTATATCTTCTTCCCCATCCAGGAACATTATTCTTATCATCAAATTTACCAGAAACAATATTATCTCTCCAATAAGAGTCATCGGCAATCTGTCCGATCCACCAATTAAAACTTGCTCCCAAAAATCCAGAGTTAAATAATGTTCCTTCGGTCATTTTTCAAAAGTTTATTATAATGAATATAATCTTTTGATTATTTATGCTGGTATGGGAGATCCTTTTCTTCCGATAGAATCTCTACATAAAACTAATTTAGTGTAACCACCGGATCTTGGACTAATGTAATGACACAAACTTCCAATCACATAAAATCCACCAAATTGAGAATCCATATCTTTTACATCTTTTGAGGATGTTTCTGGAGAATCAACGTAAATATAATCACCTGCGTGTAAACTAAAATCTCCTGTAATTGTAATTTCAACTTGAGTTGAAAAGAATTGATTGTATCTCATTGAAGATTGATTCAAGATATTTTTTGGATCAAAATTTTGTTCTGTAGATTTTGTAATTTGTCCTTTTGAATCTCCTGTGGGTAAAGTTCCTCTATCAATTATCATATATTGAGTTCTTGAGTAATCTTGATTTCTTCCTTCAATATTAAATTCTTTATTATATTTTGGTAGATTTTTTCCTGCCTTTTGAAGAGTTTTTTCTTCACCTTTACCTTCTCTAACATTCGGAGTTATAACCTCATAGTAACAATTAAAGGGATCAAAGAGTATTGTTCTTGTTGAGTATGTTCCAATTTGTAGTTTTGATTGAACACTTCCGGCAGGAGTAAGAACGTCATATTCTAATATTTTTCCATTATATTCACGAGGAACAGTTGTTCCTCTCCCATCTGGAGTATCATTATAAACAAAACTTTTATACTTTTTTTTACCACCACCAGGTTCATTTTCTGAAAGCAATCCTTCTACTGATTTAAACTTATATCCTTCAGAAGTCTCAAAGAAAAAGAAACCTGCAGTATTACCTTTGGCATTTGGAGTTTGAGGAACTGATTTTCTTGCAAGTTGTAAAATAGTAGCAAATGGTCTCATATTGTTTCCAATATGATTGAGAGTGTTTTCTGTTGTCTCAATATCCAATTTTTTCTTTCCACTAACTTTTAAGGTTTTTTTGAGTATACGAGTGATGTGATCTGATATTTTTCCATCCATTCTAAAATTTACAGCAGTCTTATAATTCATAATAGATTCTTTAGATACAAAAGGTATAGAAATTAAGGACTTTCTAGATTCTTTTGAAACAGGTGCTATTGCATCAGAATATAAAGTAACAGATATTTTCTCATCATTTGGGTCAGTTATTTCTAATTCCGCTCTTTCGGTTCCAACCAATTGAAGAGCATCCATAACAGTTTTTAAATCACCATCTTTTTCTACTGTTCCAGTATCTGCAAAAAGAACCTCTACCTTTAAGGTAGGACTCAAAACATCTTCATAATAATATAAATCTGTAATTAATGGTGAAATATCTGCCTTTGTTTTTTCGTCATTAGAAAACACCAAACATCTGTTAATATCAAATTCTTTGGATTGTGCTGCAGTGATTAGTTTATCTGACATTTTTTAAACTTTTTCTTACTACTATTTACCTTAATTCAAGACCATCTAGAGAAGGGTCAGTATCACCATTTCCACCACCACCAGAACCAGAAGAACCAATTGGAATAGTTGATCCTGGTATGTATATGTATTTTGGTGCAGGAACTTGATATGTATAATCATCCTCACTTTCAACAAATCCATCTTCGGTGTATTGTTCTAAAATTGATATTAAGCTTTCAGAGGCATTTTTTCTTTGAAATGCTGTCTCTGTTTCGTTAATTATATCATAAAAATTAATTCCTAAAAATTTTACAGAATCGGCATCAACAACATATTCTCCTGGGTGAGTCAATACCATTTGAGTTTTATCAACATAACCACCGTGATACTTAGAAGATATAGACAAAAACTTCTTATATTCACCTCCAGTGTAAGTAGTCCAAGCACCTAACCCCTGTTCTTCACGAATTTTCTTTGCAACTCTTGCATTTGTTGTTGGATCAAACAACTTTTCATTTGAAGATATTCCATATCTTTTTCTTCTATCTGGTCCAAGTTCTCCTATCATATTAATTTGCCAAAGTCCGTATGAATTATCTGGTGGAACTTTATTATGTGCTTTTGAATTTCCACCAGATTCTGCCATGGCAATAGAAACCATTATAGGAATCTCATTTTGAGAAAATCCAGCATTAGTTGCCAATTGTTTTAACTGAAGAACACTTATATTTCCCTGAGGAATTGATTCAGATTGACCCTCCGATCCTTTTGTTGCAATAGTTTCTTGTGCATGTTTTGCCTTAAGGTCTGAATAATCTTTTGGAGTTCCATGAACCCCATCTGTTGCTCCTTTATAACCACCATAAAAATAGAACCCGTTACTCTTCACCATTTGATCCAACTTTTCATTTATTCCATTATTTTTTTTACTAAATGGATTACCAACACCAAGAACTCGAACTCTTGCTCCCATTGATTTTAGATATGAAAGTTGTTCTTCTACAGATTTATAATCTTCAGGAGAATTTGCAATACCTGTTGATAGATCAATCAGCATTCCTTTGAGTTTATCTCCTCTTAATTTAAGTATTTTTAAAACATTTGCTGCACTTCTACCTTTCATAGTGTCTTCAGAATCAGAACCATCTCCAGATCTTCCGGCAAATCCGTGAGCAATACTATCACCAATTACAAATTGTGCTTGTCCAGCAAACTCTGCTAAAGGATTATCTCCTGCACCATCTCCTTTTTGTGCTGATGGGTTTACCTTACCAGTTACTCCACCAGATTTGAGCATAAATTGATTTTTTAAAGACTTTATTAAATCACTCACAGGAATAATCATACTTTCTTTTATAGAATTCGCAGCCCAACTTAAAATATCAATCGGTCCAAGTTCATCTGCTAAAGAAGTTTTCTTTCCTGGAACTAGAGTTCTTCCTAATATATTAACAAATAAATTATTTACTGCTGCTGCGAGTGAAGTATAATCACCTTCTGATGAACCATCACCCATAATCATTTTAATTGGCATCTGTAAAAATGGTTTTAGAAATTCACCAGAAGATACTATACTATATGAATTGGTCAAGTAAGAATATGGACTTACATATTTTGGATCTTCTGGATTTGGGAAAAATGTTTCTATATTAGAAGTTTCTGTTGGCTTTTTTGTAGTCGGATTCACATAGATCATTTGCCCATCAGCATCTGATCCAGGATTGAGTGGAGACATTGGAATCTCAATTGTTCTTGATGCTGCTTTTTTAGGTAAAGTCCGACCAATCACACCACCAATTGCTTCTTCACCTTCTCTAGTAACCGCACCACCAGAGGCATATCCCATTGCCTTTGTTGCACCAGTACCATATAAACTTCCAAAGGAACCTTTTTCTTTTGCAAGTGTTCCTAAACTTAAAGTATTCACATACTCTCGGATTTGTTCTCTTATTCTTGCATCAAATTTTCCAAGATTTTCTCTTTGTTGTTTAATTCCCTCGGCATCTCCAGTGAGAGACATTATACCAAGATTAACAAGTTCACTCAAATATCTAAAAGGAGCACCGATAATATCAAGTAATGTTCCAAGACCAAGAGCAGCAAAATTAAAAAACTTAAGTCCGGGCAGAGCAGCATTATAAGTTATCAGTTTAAGTACTTTTGTAATTGGATTTTTATCTGATTCTGCTTCTTTTAATAAATATGCAACATCATTTTGAAGTTTTTTTGTAAATTTCCTTAACTGAAATGTTAGTTCTCCTAAAATAGAGGACGCAAGACCAACAAGAAGAACAACCCCAGCACCCTTTGCAAAATTTCCAATCATACGACCGGCATTTTGAATAGCTGCTCTAAATCCTTGTCTTTTTACTATTTCCTCCGTGACTTCTTTTCCAATATCACCTACGGCACTTTGATTAGAATCTACCTGGGCTTTTGTAACAATCAAATCTGAAAATAACATCCCAGCAATCAAAACAGCATTAATAAGTTTGTTAGCCGTTCCCAACATATTTTCGTAACTCTTAACAGCTTTCTCACCACCAAGAAGTTTTATTTGTTGTTTACCAAAATCAATAATTCCATATACTTTATCCACAAAAGTTACCATCGCATTTAGAATTGTTCCGGCAAATTCAATTGCAAAGTTTCCAATTTTCAGAGTAGTAATTAATACTCCTTTTAATTGTGGTAAATGTGGTAATAATTTAAGAGCTAGTGCTCCAAATAAAACATTGAATAAAAAATTCTTTATGAAATCAAGAAATCCAAGTCGTGGAGTAGTAAATCCTTTTGTTTTACTTTCTTTGTCTTTATATTTTTCAAGAGACTCCTCTGTTTCAGTTCTACGAAGATTTTCTGTAAGTTTTATTTTTTCTTTGAGTGCAATATTCTTAAATTTATTTTTTTGTCCTACAAGTTTTTCTACACTAATAACCTGTTTTTTAATTATAAAAGAAGTTGGATTTTTTGGTTTAATATAAGCCATTTTTTATGCCCTCCAATCCAAAATATCAAATTCCCAGTTAGATTCACCACCACCAGAAGAACCTCCAGAAGATCTGGAAGCAATATAAGTCGGTGGACCTTGAACTATTATAGGTTCTGGTTCTTGAATGATTATTGGTGGTCTTTCATCAATTTTTCTTCCAGTATATTTACTCAAATGTTGAATCAATTGAGAAGATCTCTCCAATCTTTGCCTTTCATTTTCAATTCCGTTGATCATATTAAAGAAAGAATTTCCACCAAACAAATCAACAGAATCTTTATCAATTACATATTCACCTTTGTGCAGTTGTCTTATACCACCAAGTAAAGTGGAACCACCAATGATTCTTCCTGTAGATGCGTTAGTTCCCAGGTGAAATATTGCAGTTTTTCCAGATCCCGGAACAAGAGCATTAATACCTTCTCCTTTATTTGGAGTGTTTCTAACATCGGTAAGTGGAAAAGGAACAAGAGGAAATCCTGGTGTATTAACATCAAATCTTGGTCCTGCTCTATGTCCGTGTTGTTGAATTCCACTTTTTATAAGATTCATATAATAATCATTACCCTTCCCTGCAAGAATAGGAGTAGCATTAGCAAGTTCTGGTTTTAATCCAGAGGCTGCCATTTTCCTTAAAAGAGGAATTGTATCTCCTATGATAACATTTTCAGGAGTTCCCTGCACAGTATCAAAGTGTGCATGTCCCCAACCAGCAGCCACACTCATACTTCCAGTACGACCAATTCTCAAATTTCCACCACCAGGTCCTGGATCTCCACTAATATTCAAATTACTTGCATTGGGAACATCTGGAGCGCAAATACAAGGATCTACACTTCCTGCAGGAGAACTTGCGGAGATTGTACCACCACCACTTGTATTACCTGCTCTAATTTGTGATAAACGAGTCATAAATGCAGGTCTAGATATGTGAGCTTTATTTCCTCCTGCATATTGATCTGGATATGTTCCACCACTATTATGAGGTAATCCTCTCCAAGTTGCAGACAAACGATCTCCAAATTCACTATCAGTCATTTGACCACTTCTCCATCTTGTAAATCCGTGGTCAGCATATAACATTTTAAGAGCCGTTTTATCTTGTAATTCTGGAGTGAATTTATCACTACCTTTACCACCAGCAGCAATCACACGTTCTAAAAGGTATTCGGGCATTTGTTGATATCTACCAATTGCACCATTTGCATTTGCTACCAACCAACTTACAGTCATTTGCGTCGGTTTTCCTGCAGTTGCACCTCTTGATACATTCATTGTATCATAACTTCCTGCCTCCACAGATGAAATCAAATCAAGAATTGCTTTATCTACACCATCACCAGACACAGCAACTCCAGATCCACCATCAGTATCACAAGCAGCAGCACAAGGATTAGCCTCACTACCACTAGTATCACCTGGTATTGGAGCAAGTCCAACTTGAGTTCTTAATAAACTTATCATACCACCAAGTTTATCTTTCATTGATCTCATTAAAAATTCAGAGATTATTCTATTAAATTGCTTAACCTTAATCAAAGATGAAAATTTTTGATATGCTGCCGGATTTGTCTTATACAATCCCAACAACATAAAATTACCCAATTCCACAGATGCATTATCATAATCACCTTTTGTGACTTGATCTCCCAATAAAGTTTTAGTTGTAAGAGCAAATACTGAACCTAAATTTGGAATACGACTAATTGTTCTATGAGAATTCACCATATAATCATAACGATCCATTTTAGTATTGTCTCTATCGTATGCAGCAGAGAAAACTTTAGTGTAATTTTCTGACCCACCGACCGCAGCACCAGGATCTAAAGGTTTTTGTTTGATACCTTCATCTCTTGGAATATCAACTTCCTTTACTTCTGTTCGTGGAATATTAACAACAGAACCACCTTTAGCATATTTTTGAATTGGTATTACTCTTCCACCACCACTATATCCCATATCTTTAACTGCTTTCTTACCATACAAACTTCCAAAAGATCCTGGAGTTGATAATTTTTTAGCAGTATCTTCTTGGCCAAAAAAAGTAAAGGCAGGTGCAAAAAGTCCAGCAAATCTTCTTATATTTTCTCTTACTCGTGCATCAAACTTACCAAGATTTTTAGATTGTTTTTCCAATCCATCTTTCATATTAAACACCTTCATAAATCCGGCACGTATCAACTCAATACCATATCTAAAAGGAGCACCGAGAATATCAAAAAGAGTTCCTGCTCCCTCTAGAATAGATATTGGAATCTTAAAAAAGTCTGATATCGCACCAAATCCCTTTAGATTCTTTGCCCATCTTGTGAGTTGAAATACACCTTCACCAACAGCAGATAAAAGCAATCCTGCTCCAATAATAATTCCAGCAGATGCTAAAGGACCGAGTGCGACTTTTGCTGCTGCATTTGTTGCCGTATTTTTTGCTGCATTTGCAACTTCTCCCGCAACTTTTTCTTTAACAACATCAATACTTTTTTCAAATATTTTTGGAGCACCACTCAAACCCGCAAATGGACTAAAATCACTGAATAACATTCCAGCAATTAGAAGTAGATTTATTACTTTGTTGCTTTCACTAGTTGCTTTATCTAAACCTGCGATTGCCTTTTCACCACCCACCTTCCCTACAATTAATCTTGCGTGATCATATGCCCGATATCCACAATCAATAAAAGTAACTAAACCATTTAATATTTTTCCACCAATCTCCAGAATAAAGTTTCCAACTTTTAGAGCAGTTTTTGTAAATTCTAATAATTGTGGAAGATATTTAAGTAATCTTAAAGTAATAAAACCAAGTAAAACATTAACTATAAAGGTTTTGAGAGTATCCAAAAATCCCAATCGTTTTCCTACAACACCTTTTATACCTCTTCCCAAAGAACGTAGAGGTCTTTCTAAAACATTTTCATAATTAATAAATTTTTCCCTTTCTATATTAGTTCTTTTTGATTCAATTCTTTTTGATTGAATTTTAACAGAAGATTTTAACAGTTTCTCTTTACTGATAAACTGTTTTTTAATGGATAATAAAGTTCCAGTTAAAGGGGAAATTATTTTTGCCATCACTTAATACCAAGTTGTTTAGCAGTTTTTGAGTTGTTTTTAGAAGCATTAAACTGTGGTATCGTTGGTTTTGCGCCACTTCCTCTTCTACCACCCATTCCACCACCAGCAACTGGTGGTGCATAAACAATCTTTGGTGCTGGTCTTGGTGTCGGAGTTATTCTTGGAACATTATTTTGAGTTTGTATTTGAGCAGGATTTAATCTAGAAATTGGTGGAGATTGAGGTTCTATTTTCCTATTTGCTCCTAATTTGGAAGGGTTTGAATTTTTATCAATATTTGCAACTCTTTTATCAAGCAAATTTATTCCAACAGTATCAACTACTTTTTTTGGAATTATATATTCACCAGGTTGAACACGAACATTTTGCCTATCTGCACCACCACCTGGAATATCTATTCCAGTATTTTCTTTAATTATTCCACCACCTCTAACACCATACCCCGTTGGATTACCGTGCATATCATACTTACCAGTAAATCCTTTACCATGTGGGGTTGATGAAGTTTTAGTACCACCAAACAAACCACCACCTTGTTTTTTGATTATATTTCCCTTCATATTCATATTTTTATCAGCCCCAGACATACCTGCTTCACGCATTGCATTCCTTAAAGTGTCATAACTTTCTTGTGCCTTCATTGAGGAATTTATGGCACTTTCAACAAGAGGTCTATATACCGCACCTCCAGGCATATTTGTAATATCTCTTGCATTTTTAATTGCAAGATTTAAACTTTGATTATTTTGAAGAGTTATTGGGCTAGAAGGTTGTATTGTTTGTTGTTGAGATTTAGAAGTAGTTGGTGGCATCATATAATCCGGTATTTCAATCTTTTTGTTTTGCAATGATGGCAATCCTGGAAATCTTAAGTGACTATCACCCATGGCCCCAGAAATAGATCCTGCATAAGATGTTGGAACAAAAGACGAACCTGTTCTTGAAGTATACCTTTTTTTCTGTGCTTCAGTATATCCACCAACATCCCCACCAGGTCCAAGCGGTGCAGTCATACCAAATCTAGAAGAAGCCCCTGAGGTTGGAGATCCTAAAGGTATTCCCAAAAATTTGGATTGAAATCCAGGGTCTGTTTGTTGATTTCCTCTTATATCTCTGGGTCCAGAACTACGGGGTGCCATTACAGTTCCAGTTCCAGGTACTCCAAGTCCCCCTAATGTATCAAGGAACCCTCCTCCTTGCATTTTAACAAGACCACCACCAGCAGCATAAGTGGTTCCAGAAACAATCTTTGGTTGATTAGTTCCTCCACCAGCAGCATTCATTGATTCCAGAGTATCCACACCATACTTCTGCACGGCACCACGAGACATTACAAACTCACCATCCGTGAGCATTGCCGGAACTTTATCTACACCTTTTTTTCCACCAATCAGACCACTCACAGTTTCTTGAATTTTTCCAGACCCAAGACCAACACCCAATAACATACCAAGAGGTCCAAACACAGCACCCATTCCGGCACCACCCATCATACCTTTAAAGTTTAACCCACCACCGGCAAACTTTGGAATTACAAATCCACCACCAGAATATCCTTGAGTCTTTTGTTCTTCTCCACCAATTCCACCAAAATTTTCAATACCCTTACTTACGGCCATTGTGGTGCCGACAGTTGCAGCAACTTCTAATCCTGCTCCTAAAAGTTTTCCATATTTTCCACCAAGAAACTTTGCTGCTCCTGCTGCCTTTCCAACACCTGCCTTTGCTAATAATCCTGCTGCAGCAGCTGCAAGTTTAATACCTCCACGAATAACAATCTTGGTTAAAAATCCAACAAATTTGCCCAGACCAGTTCCGAACATTATATAAAGAGCAAGAAGTTTAGGCCACTGATCTCCTAAAAATCTACCAATTGCTTTAATTTTGTCCTGATTTTTAGAATCACTAAACCAATCTAAGAGTTTAATCAGTGCTCTTCCGACAAAAATAGCAACAAAGAAATCAATAATTCTATCAAGTAAAGATTTAATGGGAGCAATAATCTTTTCTGCTGCCTTGATTGCAAACTTAAATCCTTTCTCTAATCTTGATTCTTTTGCACCTCTCTGTCCTGCCTCACTTGCAATTCTAGATTTCTCTGCAGAATCCTTTGCAAGTTTATTTTGACTTGTAAGACTTTTAATTATTTCGGCAAGGGCATCAATAATTTCTTTTATATCACTTCCTCCCGTCATCTTATCAGCAGGAGGAAGTGCTTTTAGTGGTTTTCCTACAAGTGCCTTTTGTTTTCCTAAATTAACTCCAACTGCACTTCCTCTTTTAAGACTTTGTGCCGTAATCTTTTTAACCTTAAATCTACCTTTCTTTCCTCTAATCTTTTTATATTCATTCGTAAGAAGTTCTGCCTCTTCTGTGGGAATTTGAGTCTTTGCCATTCGGGCAGCAACCATCTTTTCCTTTAGAAGAGACGTATAAGTATCATAATCAATATCAAAAATATATTCAAGACCCAGAAGTCTTAAAATTCTTTCATCAATTTGCTCATCAACAAGATCTTCACCGTCTCTTTTGACGGGAACTATTGATCCTCCTGTTGATGGTTGATTATCCATTTTGTTGTTGTTTGAGTTTTTCTTCTTCTAAATGTTGTTTTAATAATTCAACGTAAATATCTCTTTCCCAAGGTATCATATTTTCAATTTCTGTAAGTGAATATTTATGATACTGCATTAGGGCAAAGTTAAGACGAAAATAATTCTCAAGGTCCATATGGACCAGGGCTATGCGAAAAAACTTGCTAACCCTTCTAAAATAACTTCACTTTCAACTTCGGTCTTTGGATTTGTAACTTTGATTTTATGAGAAAGTCTGGGCATAGTCTCAAAGAACTTTTCAATTTGCTTAAACTGTGAAGAATTTAATTGTTCCAAAAAGTCAATTAGTTCTTTTTTTGTTACATCAGCAGCAATCCACACTTCTTCTTCAGTATAAATTTTATCAATACAAGAAGAAATCAAATCAAAAGATTGATCCATCGTATTATCATTTTTAAAATCAAAGTTAGTCTTAATAAATTGTTCCAGAGATGGATATTTCATTTCCATCATAATTGTAGAATCAATTTTAATTTTATTTGTATGATCTTCGTTCTTTTGAACCTTGATTGAATCCAAATCAATCTTTACGAGAGTATTTGTTTCTTCATCATCGGGACAGATAATATTCACTTCAATCTCTTCTCCCACAGATTTACCACGAATATTTAAAAATAAGTATTCAATATCAAAAGTTGGAAGTGATTCTACTTTAATATTTTTAGTAATAATACAACTCTTAATTACAGTTTTAATTGCTGTAGTAATCTGTTTTGTATCTTCACTTTCTAATGCAATCAACAGCACCTTTTCTTCTTTAACAAGAAATGGTCTGTATTTAATTGATTCACCAGTAGAAGGCAACTCAAGTTCGTAAATCGGTGTCGTGGGTTTTGGTAAAGGCATAATGACCTATAGAATTTCAGTTATGATTATTTAGATTAGAATATTGGAGGTTATCTTCGTATTGATTGTTGGAATTGAGTTACTGCAATATCTGCTGCCTCAATTCTATCATTATTTCCTGATGCTAGTGCTTGAGTATATTCAATATCAAGTGCCTCTATATTATCTAATTGTGCTCCTGTATATGGACTATCTGCTGCTCCATTTGGAGATCTGGATGAAGAATCTGGTGTTCCTGGCACATCTTTAGATTCAACATAATACCGAATATAACTGAAGGATACGGTACATTTTAATAATGAAGATGTATCATAAGAAACGGGCATTGATGTGATTGATATTGGATATGCATTCACAAAATTATAAATTAAAGTTGCCCCCTCGTGATTAGCACTCTTTTTATTTTTTGAAGTTCTTTCAAATTTAGTAATTTTAAGTCCTTCAACAATATAATCGTTAGGATATTTAACACGATAAAAATAATTTGGATCTTTTGATGAAAGTTTACCAGATCGTTCAGGTTTAGCTTGACTTTCTCCAACAATAAATTTTATCCAGGATTCAAAAAATCTAATCGGAAGATAATTAGCAGCATCAACATAAAAAGTAAAATCAATTCTATCATCATATAATCTACGATAGGCAAATTTTTCGGTCACTCCAGTAAAATCACTATTATTTTCGTGAGTTGCTAGTGATGAACCGGGCAAAGTTGCTTCGGAACACAGCAAGTTTAATTTTGATTGCTTATCAGAAAAACCTGACAAACCATTAGCATTTAAATAACCATCATCCAACCCACTTGGTCTTGGTATTAGAACCTCAAAGTGAGATGTAAGTGCTGGTTGAAGTAGATTTGCCTTAATTTTATCTACACTAACTTTTGCAGGCATCTATAAATACTTGTACTTATATATTATGTAGTTAGGAAATGTCAAGAGACGGAAAATACCATCAGGGTAGATTTCACCCTCAAAATCCGCAGAAATATAAAGGAGACGTGAATAATATTATATACAGAAGTTCTTGGGAACTCAAATTTATGCAGTGGTGTGATAGAAATGAAAATATTATGGAATATGGTTCAGAAGAGTTTTGGATTCCTTATGTTTCTCCGGTAGATAATCGTGTTCATAGATACTTTCCAGATTTTATCATCAAAGTTAAAGAAAGTAACGAAGAGATTAAGACTTACGTGATAGAAGTGAAACCAAAGAGACAAACAGTACCACCTAAACAAAAATCAAGAGTGACTAAATCATATCTTTATGAGGTTCAGACATACGCAGTCAATCAATCAAAATGGAATGCCGCAGATGAATGGTGTAAAGATCGTAGATTGGAGTTTAAGGTAATAACCGAAAATGAACTTGGGTTGAAGTAATGGCAGAAGGATTTGGTCAATATGTGGGGAAAATTCCTCCCAGAATGGCAGAATTGAGAAAAAAAATCAAGAAGTCTGGTAGTAGTGATCCAGAAGACCTGATGATTGAGATTATGGAAGTTTTAAAAGAAGAAGTATTATATCCAGAACCAGGAAAGTTTTATACGTTTGTTTATAGAGCTAAAACTCCAAAAATACAATACGATCAACATCCACTGATTGCCTGTACTTCACTGGAAAGGTGGGGGTTTAGAGGAATGAACTTTCACTGGAGAAAATCAAGGCAATATACCTGGGAAGAAGTTATTGGAAAACTTTATGTGATTAAATATGATGAGTTGGATGAGATGCTCTCTATACCTTATGCAAAATTCCGTCTAAATAAATAAAAAACTATAAAAATGTTTAGAAGAGCAGAAAAATATATTCTAAACGTCCTTCATAGTGAAGAGGTGCTCTGATGGCAACTTATGGTGCTCCGGTAGTATCACAGGAGGTAATAAAAACTAAAATTGATGGTAAAGATTATTACACAATAACTTCAACTAAAGTAACACAAGGGAGTGATGGTAAAGTTAATGGTGGAGAAACAACTATATTATACTCACCAAAACCAGGAAGTTTTTTTGGAATCCCTGGCATTGGAGCAGGCAATTACATCCCAGCAGCAACAACAAAAGATGGTGGAAAAACTTGGACATACGCAAAATATAAGCAAGGAGATGAAATACCTGATGGTAAAAAAGTAGGAGATGAGATTTTTGGTAATCAGGCAAAGAAATCCCTTGAAGGTGGGGCATTAAAAACAAATACAAATAAACAAATAGCATTGGCCGCAACAAAAGCAAGCATTCCTCCCGAACAACAAAAACCATTAACCTTAAATCAAAATACAGCAAATCCAACACCAGATCCACCAGTAGCAGGACAACTCTCTAAAGACGATGTGGACACAATAAAAGATGCAGCAGGAAAGGATTATAAAGGCAGACAAAAATATCCAGGAGGAGATTTAAGATATCCCGAAAAAATGGATACAAATCAAGATTGTATTCAATTTAAAATTATTAAATATGTGTCAAGGGGGCTGGGGTTAGATAAAAATCTGGGACTTAGAAAAGATGCTCCCCCTGCAGGTAATATTTTAGCAACAATCACTTTACCAATGCCAAGTGGAGGAATATCGGATAGAAATTCTGTAAATTGGCAAAGTGGTGAGTTAAATCCGGCAATGGAAGGTATGGCAGACACATTAAATAGTTTTCTTTTAGGTGGAGCAGAGGCAGGTGCGGATACAGCAAAAGATCAATTTGGGGCATTTCTTGGGGGTGAATCCAATACCAAATTACTAAAGGCACTAATTGCATCTCAAACAATTAAATCAGCTCTTGGTCAAAATGTTTTATCAAGACAATATGGTGTAGTGATAAATCCAAATTTAGAACTTCTTTTTGATAGTCCTTCACTCAGAGATTTTTCTTTTAGTTTTAAGATGACTCCAAGATCAAGAGATGAAGCAATAAGAGTAAGGACTATTATAAGATACTTTAAACAAGCAATGTCGGTAAAGAGAAGTCAATCTGTTCTTCTTCTAAAAGCACCGCATACTTTTAGAATTCAATATAAAACATCAAATCAAGATCACCCATACCTAAATCGTTTTAAAGAATGTGCTCTTACTAATTGTAGTGTAAATTATACTCCCGATGGTCAATATATGAGTTATGACGATTCCGATCCCAATGGAAGATCTATGACTGCATATGAACTTTCACTCAGTTTCCAAGAACTTGAACCAATCTTTGATGATGATTATGATGATGGAGATAACTCACCAACAAATATAGGTTATTAAAATGACATCATATTTCCGTCAGGTTCCTAACTTTGAATATGTAAGTCGGATTGCAGAATCCAAGAATATATCAGATTATATACAAGTCAAAAATTTCTTTAAGAAAGGAAGTCTTCGTCCTGATATTTTTCAGGAACTTGCATTTTTTGAGAAGTATCAAATACAAGGAAATGATCGTCCTGATAATGTTGCAGAAGATTTTTATGGTGAGTCAACTCTTGATTGGGTGATTTTACTATCAAACAATATCATCAACATTCAATCAGAATGGCCTCTTCTACAAGATGATTTAGATCGTTATTTGGTTGAAAAATATGGTGATTATGATGTTCTTTATAATGGTATTCATCACTATGAAACTTCAGAAATTAAAAACAGTCAAGGAGTTACGATTGTTCCTTCGGGTCTTGAAGTAAGTTCTCCATATTCGATAAGTTATTATGATTACTTTATAGATTCTCAGGTAGATACGGGAAATATAGCAGTTCCTGTGACGAATTATGATTATGAGATTAAATTAGAAGATTCAAAGAGAAATATTTTCTTACTCAAACCAACATACTTAAATATTGTGGTTAATGATATGGATAATATTATGCCATACAAAAAAGGGTCTTCACAATATATTCGTGAAGACCTTAAACGTGGTGATAATATCAGACTTTATAGTTGATTTTATTCTGCTAATTTTTGAAAATATGAGAGGGCATCGTCTTCGTCTTCACTTGAGGAATCCAAAGAATTGAATGTTTCTTTGATTTCATCGGGTTGAGATTCACGACGAGAACTTTTGAAATCTGGAGTATATGATCCACGATCATTATCCTCGTCTTCAACTTCCTCATCCATACGACGATTTGTTGGTTTCTGTCCCAATACCATTTTCAGACGTTTTTCAAGTTCTTCATAGGACTTGAATTGATCTGGTGCGGTGACTGCTGCCAGAGAATACTCTTTCTTCCAGAGTGCTTCCATCGCATCATCATCACTCAATAAAGGTTCAGATGGTCCGAACTCGGACTTATCATAATTCCAATAACCATCCTTCTT
>Ga0247831_1005293_pt1 | contig 16313 bp, 14 predicted proteins | sample LaCruzMarch2015__9_FD_192406 | JGI IMG/M metagenome (GOLD analysis project Ga0247831, IMG submission 192406) | Freshwater microbial communities from meromictic Lake La Cruz, Castile-La Mancha, Spain - LaCruzMarch2015_1m | ecosystem: Environmental > Aquatic > Freshwater > Lake | place: Spain... | reverse complement strand
AAAGACCTACCAGATAAGCCGATTCCGATAGGTTTAGCTTTCGGGCAGATTTACCGAAATAAAGCTTGGCGCCTTGCTCAAAACCATGGGCACCACGGCCCATAAAGGCCCGATCTAAGTACATCTTCAGGATCTGATTCTTGGTGAATCGGGTTTCCAACTGCCAGGAAACGGGCAATTCGCGGATCTTGCGAGCAACCGTTTCAAACTTGTCGGGGTATCGCGCTTTGTCGCGATCTGGGTCGTCGGGATCCGGTTCAGGGATGCGCACCCAGGGCCAGGGCGACGCGGGGTTGCCCTGCTTAACCCAGGGGTAATACAGCCGTGCCACTTGCTGGGTGATACCGCTTCCACCACCGCTACTGCGCAGCAGGGAGCGCAGGGTGCCGGCAAAGTCGAGCCCGCTGTTCCAACCGAAACGGGCATCCTCCGATGCCAGTAGGGCTTGGCGGAGATGTAGGGGATAGTCGTCAAGTTTGGGAAGGGCCGTGGCGGCTCCTTCCTGCTCGTCCACACGCTTGCGATCGGCGGAGACGATCTTCACCGGACCACCGATATATTCAACTCGAGAACCGCCCCCCACGGTGCTGAACAGCATCAGGCCGCTCACCACGACGGCTGAGCCCACCAAGGAGGACAGGCCAAAGCCGTAAACAACCTGCTCCCAAACGCTGCGGGGTTGGTGGTACTCCAGCCTTGGTGCACCGCGCAGGGCTGAGCCCAGCTGCACCACATCGCCATCTCGAAGAGCAATACGCCTGATCCGACGATCGCGCCAGAACACACCATTGGCAGAATCAAAGTCCTCTAGCACCCAGTCGCGATCCTGTGGGCGGTCTTTTTCTACGAAGGCATGAACCCTGCTCACGCCCTGGACATCTGTCCTGAGCTCACAGCAAGGATCACGGCCAATGCGCAACCTGCTCTCGCCAAGTTCCATCCGAGAGGCGAGCTGCTCTCCATGCCAAATTTCCAGCCAGCCGTGGCGCTCTCTAACTTTTAGCCAGGCGCTTCCCAACCAGCGGCGACGCTCAAGCCAGCTAACAGATTTCAGGCTCGGCAGATCACCAATGAGTTTCCGGCCCAACTGGGCTACAGAAAGCTGGGGTGGGCGCTCAGTGGCTGTCGCGGATCCGCCGCTGACAGGTTGATCGTTCCCAACGCTGTTGTCAGCGCTCGCTGAATCGGCGTTGGCACCAGTCTCTGTAATTGGAACGAAACCATTGGGTAATACATTAACTTTTAAAGGATGCAGTTCCGGCATTGACTTCACGGCGTGATCCCTGGGCTCTGTTCCGTCTGTGGGTTGCCCTCACGATCGGCCTCTTTGCTGCGAGGTCGCTTTCCCTTACAACTGCATTTCTCTTGCCTGGCACTATCCCTGGATGGATCTTTCTCTCCATGGTGTTGATAGCCCTTGCGCTAGCCGCCACAGCCCTGCTTTTCCCTGGGCGCGTAGTTGCGTGGCGTAACGGTGAGCCAGGCTTCTGGGCCGAGATCACAGAAGACTGGCGGCAATGGTGGCAGCGCAGGAGCCGGCGATGAAACACATCAATGGCGCCCAGCTGATGCTGAGGAATGATCCAACAAAAACTGCGGCTCTGAGCACCAAAAAACCGCTCACCATTGGCAAAGCATCCACCAACCTGCTCTGCATGCCTAAAACAGATGGCGTGGCAGAACACCATGCTGTTGTGCGTTGGTCGCTAAGCCATGGCTGGCTGATTTGCGATTGGGGAAGCCAAGAAGGCACTTTCCTTGAAGGCCAGCGCATACGCAACTGCCGCCCTATCAACGATGGCGACGAAATCCAATTGGGTAAGGTCGGGCCGGTGCTGGTGTTCCGCCTTGCCCCTGTCAGCTCACAGCCCACCCCAGAACCTGCTGTCAAAGGCTCGGCAGGCGGGAATCTGGAGTTTGCTGGTCAGTTTATTCCGATGAACCAAATCAAGTTCGTCCAGCTGCTTATCAGGCCTCGCTACCCAGCCAGTTTCAGCTGGTGGGCTCTGCTTTCCCTGAGCGCCCTGATTTTTCTGCCTTGGCCCGGCGTCTTCTGGACGTTGGAGCTGGTGGCATTTGCCGGATGGATTGTGCTTGGTTCAAGGAAAGAACACGTGCTGCTAGTAACCCTGGTAGATGGGATGGCTTATCGTCATAACTTTGCTAATAAGATCACCGCTCTCGCCCATCGCAACGGCATCCGTAAGGCTATTGGACAACCTTCTTCTATTTAAACCTGCTCAAGATGGAATCCATGCTGCCCAACGGGGCGACCATTGAGTGCACCAACCTCTCTTCATCGATTCAGGTAAAAAGGCTGCTTGGAGCCGGGGGCCAGGGTGAGGTCTATGAGGTGTCCTTCGCGGGGGAGGCATTAGCTGCCAAGTGGTATTTCCCAAAAATCGCCAGTAGCGACATTGGGCTAGCTGAACGACTGCGTGACAGTATCCGTTTCTCCAGTCCCAGCGCTGCTTTTTTATGGCCAATAAGTTTACTTGAACCCTCCTTAAATAGCTGCTCGAGTCTCAACATTCCATCGGGGAGTTTTGGTTACCTAATGGCGATCCGGCCGCCAAACTATCTAGGAGCTATTGAACATTCCGCAGCACGTATTTCGATCACACTTCGAAGCATTGTTCGGGCTTGCTTTTATCTTGCTGAGGCATTTGATGCGTTGCACAGCAAGGGGCTCTGCTACAAAGATATTTCTTTAGGCAATCTTTTTCTTAAGCCAGAAACTGGAGATATTTTAATTTGCGATAATGATAACGTCGAAGAAAATGGTAAAAACAGAGGCTTAGCACTAGGTACTGCTGGTTTCATGGCTCCAGAAGTGTTGATGGGCAAAGCGAAGCCTTCTGCAGACAGCGACTTATTTTCTATGGCAGTGCTGATGTTCCATCTGCTCACCCGCAGTGATCCGTTCAAGGGAAAAATGGAGATGGAAATTCGATGTCTTGATGAGCCTGCCAAGCGCAGGCTCTACGGCGAAGATCCAGTTTTCATCTTTGATCCGATAGATGAACGCAATCGACCTGATCCTGATGAGCACAGAGCTGCTTTGCTCACTTGGCCCATCTACCCCGAAAGGTTACAAAGGCTCTTTCAGAGAACGTTTGGACCCGGCATGTTCAACCCGTCTACGCGGGTTCGAACCGGCCAGTGGTGTGAAGCCCTGGCAGCTTGCCTTGACAGTCGCCTCATCTGTCCGCACTGCGGACAAGAAGTATTTGCAGACGCTGGAAAGTCAACCCAGTGCTGGGCATGCGGAGGCTTGATTGATCCACCAGCTCGGCTAACCACCGGGCATTACACCTTGCTTGCCCAACCAGACAACGAACTTCATCCCCATCACCTCAATCCATTAGCAACAGAGCGAATCGATGCACCAATCGGAAGGATTGAATCCCACCCCAGCAATCCAAAAATGCTCGGTCTCCTAAACCTATCGCCCCATACTTGGACAGCACAGTTAACCAATGGCCAGTCAGCAGACATCGCACCAGGGCAACGCTGCAATCTGGCTCAAATGAGCGAAATCAAAACCCATCTTGGTAACGTCGCTCTTGAGCGATGAAGACAACTGCTTTAAAACTCAACTAACACAACCTCTCCTAGGACATGGCATTCCCTGACGTCAAACTCGCTCGTCGCCCGTTGCATTTTATCTACCTATGTGATTGTTCAGGTTCCATGGGTGGCAGCAAGATGCAGTCGCTTAATCAAGCAATCCGTCAGTCGCTTCCAGCGATGGCAGACGTAGCTCGCGACAATCCGGAAGCTCACATGCTTGTGCGTGCTGTCGCCTTTTCTGACCACGCTCGATGGCACATCGCGAATCCCACGCCCGTAGAGGAGCTTGAACATAGCTGGCGAGATCTGGAGGCACGTGGATTAACAGCCATGGGAGAGGCGATGTCTTTGGTGGCCCAGGCTTTGCGCACCCCTCCAATGGAGCAAAGGGCTCTGCCACCGGTGCTGGTATTGATCTCAGACGGTGCTCCAACTGACGACTATTTCGGAGGTTTGCAGACGCTTTTGCACGAGCCATGGGCTCGTAAGGCTGTGCGGCTGTCTATCGCTATTGGACATGACGCGAACCTTGAGGATCTGCAAAAATTCATTGGGCCGGAACCCAGCACAGCCAATGCTGGAGAGCACTCAGCGATGAGGCCCCTACAAGCCAATGATGCCCGAACCCTAGCTCGCTATATCAAGTGGGCCTCGACCGCAGTTGTAAGCGCGGTCTCACGACCGGTGTCAGAGATTGGTAGCGATCGTGCACCTTCAAGCGCCACCAACGTCCCTATGCCTGATCTACCTCCCACGCTGATGGACCCGATAGACATGAGTCAAACGGTGTGGTGATCAAGTGCTGAGCAGCTGGTCCCGCCCCGAAGTAAACACCCGAACAGGTGCATCCCACGCACGGCGAGATGTTGTGTGCCAAGACGCCAGTGGCTGGTGCAGCCTGAAGGACCGCAGCGGACACCCTGTCCATTTAATGGTCGTAGCTGACGGACATGGTGGGAAGCGATACATCCACAGTGATGTGGGCAGCCGACTGGCCTGCGAACTCTCCCTGAACCTTGTTGCAGAACAACTGGGGCAAAGGGGCAGCGTGGGGCGTGATGCGGTCCAAAGATGGCAGGAATGGCTTGAGGATGCATTCCCCAAAGCCCTTCATCAACGCTGGAAATCGGCTGTCGAAACACATTGGTATAAGAAGAGCACCAAGAGGGAAACCAGCGAGGCCTCTTACTCACCGATCTCCTATGGAACCACCATCGCTCTGGTAATGATGACTCCTACCTGGTGGGCACACACTGGACTTGGAGACTGGGATCTAGTGCGCATCGGCTCAAATGGCGAAGTGAAGCTGGTTAATGAAGAGCAGGAGGAAGAACAGAATGGTGGCGAATCTACTTATAGCCTCTGTCTAAACAACGCTCCTCGACATTTCGCTCCTCGTACCGCTGTTCACCTGATCACGGAGCAGGAGCCAGCCTTTTCCCTGCTGCTTAGCACTGATGGGGTGCGCAAATCCTGCAGCACCGATGCCGACTTCTTCGCAATTGCAAGCTATCTATGCGAGGAAAAAAAACAGCCCCAAGCCAATTCAACTATCCAGTTGAATGCAGATCTGGATCGGATTAGCAGCCAGGGCAGCGGCGATGATGTGAGCATTGCTATTGGTCGCTGGGCGCTGCTTGAAAAAAGATTGTTGCTAAAAGGAGGGCCTGGTCGGAAAAATCTGTCGAAGACCAGTGAATGGCAGGTTGTGCAGCCAGGAAAAGAAGAAGGAGTGCAAGACCGCCTTATCAGCCCCAGTGGGCAGAAATTGCCTGGTCTAGTCAACGTTGTGGAAGCTGATCCAGGCATATCTGTTGAAACGGATACTCAGGGGAGTCAAATATGGAGTTCGCCTTTGGTTATCGGCTTAGTCGTTATTACTGCTGCTGCGCTAGCTGTTGCGGTAGTAGCATTAAGTATTAAGGCTCCTTTTACCCGTAGTAATAGCGGCGACTCAGGCCAACCAAGTTTAGAAGTGGCGGAGGTACTTCTGAAGCAAAATATCGTGCTATGCACGCTGGTCCCAGGAGGTCTTGCAAATAACAAGACAAATCAGGGAGGCAACAAATCTGAAAGTGAAAACCTCAAGAATAAAGGAACGCCCGGCAAACAGGATGCTGATGGAGACAATTCTGAGCCTACCGATACTAAAAATCTGAAAGAAAACGCATCACCCATTGATAATAATTCCAGCTTTAACGACGGATCCTCTGAAAGCCCTTCCTCTTTACTTCTTAAGCAAATCACCGAAACCTTGAATCACCGAAAAAGTACCTTTCGGGATCTGGAAAATCGTAGTAAAAGTACCGATTCATATTTAGCTGCACCCTCCAATGACCCCCTTGGCGCACTTATCGCCTGGAGTTATACCGATCCCAAGCTCAAACCCCTCAGAATCAACTCGGTAAAGGGAGAAGGCTTTGACAACATTACTAGCATGATTTCGCACTGGCTGCAGCGAGGGAAAAATGTGATTTCCCGAGAATCCACCGTTGTGTTCTGCCCAGCGCTGCGCGAAGCCATCACGCGGCAGTGGCAACGGGAGCGATCAGAGGCAGCTGCAATTCCTGGTTCTGTCAAACCAGCAGAACAGAAGCGGAGCGATGGCCCAACGCCTAACGATTAACACATATTTAAATATGAGTAACGCTGAGAACCTATATCAGATTGGGCTAAATTTTAGACAAGCTGTCCTGGAAAAAAGAATTTCAACAGATCATTATGGATCAATCCTTCTTGATTTATGCAGTGAGCGAGAAGATATCAAGCAGGCACTTATTGATCTTGGCAAAAGGAAAATATTTAAAGATTTACCACTTACTGGTTCCTCTGCTCAAATGATTCTCGCGCGTGACAATCTTGTAAGTGAAATTTCACAACTTTACAGGCAAAAGGTTGTTATTGAGCTAAGAGACTTAATCGAGGGCGCGCTCGGATTTGTTGATTCACCCGATGAGCAGACGGACAAAGGATATACAGAAGCACAACTGCCAGCAGCCTCTCAGAGCGGCCCCCTTGAATTAGAGCATCAATACTTTAATTCAAACGAGGCACAAGAATATCAATACTCACAAGGTTTTAATGCAATAGAAAACAAAGATTTCTTTTATCCAGATGAGAATCTAAATGAAAAACATCGAGACCTTTCAATACTCTTGCGATCCAAAAAACTTTCTTTGTTAAGCCAGGTAAGTAGAACCACCATTTATCAGCTCCTACCACTCTCCCTGTTTTTCGCAACGCAATACTTTTTTTGGGCATTGCAATCATCTCCGGTTCAAGCTTCAGACATTCTGTTGAATCTCTCGAAACTTACATTTCAATACATAAATACTTCGCCATGGATGGAGGTCTCGTTTATTTCAGTTGCCTTCTGGGCAGCTTTTATTCAGGCGAAACAAGCAAGGAAGTCTTTTTTGCAAATGGAATTATCTATGGCGGGTTTCAATGCGCTTCTCCTTGCTCTTGCGACTCCGTATATTTTGTCATCTATGAACGAAGTTGATTTTCAATCCTTTGCTGGCGGATTCTTGGTTATTCTCTTTGCAAACTTTTTAGTAGCAAGGGTAATTATGGCTATATTTTCGTTGTATTTTTGTCATTAATCTACAATGCCTCAAATGTTTTGTTGCGAAGATCGTGAAGGGAAGTGGCATGTTTGCTCGTAACAAGTATTTTCGGCTACAACAGCAGACATGAACGCACATCAAATCGGAATTCAGCTGCGAGCTCAGGTTCTACGTGATCATCAGCATCAGCAACGGGTGAATGTGCAGCGGCTGCAGGCGCTTATTGCAGATCTATGCAGCGATAGCCATCAAGAACTAGTGCCACCCCTGCGACATCTGGTGCAAACAACTTGTTTTGCTGCTGCCGCTGCTGTGGATCCACCACTAACGGATGGACGCCACCTGCACCTCCTGAGAAGTGAGTTGAATCAAGTGTTTGCTCCTACCCTCTGCGTCCGCATGCAGCCGCTTTTGGAGGGATTGATGGGTATGGCTGAAACAGCACCACAAGCAAAATCCACTGGTATTCCGAGAAGGAGTAACTCGGCTCAAGCAACCAGAAATAAAGCCAGTGTGCTTGCTAACCCTTCCGTAAACGGGGTGTTGGCCGTTCTGAGCTTGGTGCTACTGGTATCTCTGGTTGTAGTGGGGCTTGCGATCATGAAACGGCAAAGTTTATTGGCGCCCTCAAGCGGAAATACCACCACCACAGTAGAACCGCCAATCAGTGCAGCTCCTGCAGCGCCAAGCGAATTACCAGAGCAGCCAGAGTGGCCTACCGCGCCTCCTGGCGAATCCAGTACTAGGCAAGCGGAACGTGCTGTTGCCGTAATCAAAGAGTTGTACGCCGCTTTGTCAGCGAAAGAATTTGAAAAATCAAAAGATCTGTATGGTGCCGGAGCCGCCGATCAGTTCGGCCCAGGTTTCTTTGTTCAGTTCAAGAGGGTTACCGCACAGAATCTTCGCGTCACAAGCGCAACAAAATCTATGGTGAATTTAGAAGGTGAGGTGATTTTCTATTGGCCTGACGGCTCCTACCAAGCTGAAACGCGCTCCTTCAGCGTAAATACAACAAGTGAACAAGCTCTGATCGCAGCTAGCGAATTCGGAAGTGTTATGCGTCCACGGCAATAAATATAATAAGTATGATTACACAACCCACCAATATATTAAATAATGAATAATTATTTAATTAAATATTTATTCATTATCTAAAATTAAAGATATATGTAGATACCAGTTCCAAAATCTGATTCGATCGATCCACGCTGAATTATACGTTTACAAATTTAATGTGACAAGAAAACTCTCTAATTCTAGTCTTGCATTCAGGCAGGCTGTTTGCGCATGCCAGATCCGTCCGCAACAATTTGGGCCATCGCTCTAAGGTATATGCATTGATCAGCTGGAACTTAGGCCGGCGCTGCTTGACCTGAAAAACTAGTAATAAGACAACTTCCTACTTAATGACCGTAAAGGTAAAAGTAGCGCCTAAGTTAAAGCAGGAAAGGGTTGCTGAGTTTAAACTTGAAAGTTTTTTAAAGTCCATCTAGGCCAATTACTGCTACTTCCAGATTGTTATTTGGAACTTATGTCAGAGCCTGGTAAACTTTTAGATTAACTTAGGCACATCTATCAACAGCAAGAAAATAATTACGGATATGAATACCGATAGCAGATACGGCATGGCAGTGCTCTTGATAAGGGTGCCTAAGAAAGAGATTGATTAGAAGCAGCAATGCATTATTAGATTAGAAATATTGAATCGAGTGAAGATAACAACGCTTTCCCGTGAGATTTGGCTGGTGAATCAACAGTGAATGTCTTAATGATGACTCCTAAATGACGTCTAGTTTTAAAGCCCAGAATATATTCGTCTTTAAGCTATAAACTTCTTATTAATCAATGTAGCTAGTCATGAATTTTGTCAAACCTCTTGTTTAGAATAAAGTTGCTTCAGCTGAGATTCGGTGGCATCAGATAACCAATCCTATCCTCCTCACATCAACGACCAGCAGCTAGGTAATCAACTTTCAGGTCTGATCGCTCAGCAAGCTGCTTCCCAGCTGCCCTACAGCGTCATCTTTAGCCAGTTGCTTGATCTCGTCGGTGATGACACTTCCCTGCTTGGGCCGTTGCGGGATCTGCTGGGCCGTCCCGCCTTCCAACGACTGGTTGGATTAAAGGATTATTCGGTCCAAGTGGGTGTGCGTGATGCACTTCTCCATGACCTGGGGCTCACCTACAACGCCGTGATGGTGGGGCGGCTTGCTGTAGTGATAAATGGATGCCTGGGGCTTCCTCCAAGCCCGATGTCGCAGGCGGTTCAACAATCCGCATACGGCAACCCGCATCCTTCATGGACGCCTACAACCGCACCAAGCGCCCAACAGACTTCCTCTGGTGTTTCCCAAAGCAATCCGTCAACAGCAGCATCGGCTCAGCATCAAGTCTCCAGACCGTTAGCGTCCAGCAATACGAAAACTTCTCTCCTGAGCGCACTGGTAGCCATGTTGAGTGGCGCAGTGCTGGTTGGTCTCGCGTGGATGTTCTTCGGCGATCGCCTTAAGCCTGGTGGAGAAGCGCCTTCCTCGCTGACGACAATCCGTAAAACACCACAGCCAGGTGAGACTCTCGATATCGCAGCAACACCAAAGGACATTTCGCCGGTTACTCCGGTCACCAGCCAAGGGGCCTGGGGAAATGCCACGGACTACAAGTTTGGTCAGCTCCCAGGTGGTGATTATCCACAGAGCTGTGCCTTTTCCAGCACAGACCCCAACGGTCGCATGATCTCAGACAAATCACAAATGGAGTTCTGGGCTTGCCGAGATGTGGGAGGAGATAAAGAGAACGGCTACAAAGTTGCCTGGGCCGATGGTAAGGAGACCACATATACCTTCGGCCCCAATGGGGAAGGTGCTGTTGTAGGCACCAATGGCAGTCGATACCCGATCCGCTGGCGCAATGACACCCACCAAAGCGATGAGATCATCGTGATCAATCATCAGGATGGAGCTGTCTCCTGGGTCCCTGGGAATGTGCGGTGAGCAAACCCGACGATCCAGTGCAGCAGCCCGCCCAGTTGCTAATCCAACAAACCGAGGCACATAAAAGCCAACCTACAGAAGCTAAAGCACCAAATCGCGTTCAAAAAGTTGTGAATGATGTGGTCAAGGCTCCTATCAAAAAACTGGAGCCTGTTGGGCCCCTATTTGGCGGAATGCTTATTGGTTTTGCCATGATCTTGGTAGGCGGACTTGGATACTGGCTAGCGATAACGTTTCGGCAACTACCTCGATCGATCGATCTCCCTTTGAGGAGCGCTCCTTCCAGCGAGATGGAAACCAATAAATATGAAGCGCCATTCAAGGCTGCGTTGCCGCCAGATGTGGGGCACATCAAACGGTCTTCACAGCGGATGATTGATGAACAGCGATCTGATTTCAAGTCAATTGCATGTCTGTCCGGCAACCAGACTGAATTGCAAGCTCCGGCGGATCCTTCCAACTACGGCCCCCGTTTGGCCAAAGATTGGATGGGGCGACCGGTATCTGATAGCCCGTCAGTGATCGTGCTGCATGAGACGGTGGTTGATGAGCGCACAGCAATGGCACTCTTTCTCACCCCCCACATCAGCAATGCGCAGCAGGCCAGTTATCACGTTCTGATTAGCCGGGATGGCCGTCGAATGCGTCTTGTGCCAGACAGTGAAAGAGCTTACGGCGCCGGTAACTCAGACTACGAGGGACTTGCAGTGCAGCTAAAACCAGGATTGCAGCCGTCTCTTAATAACGTTGCTTTACACGTAAGCCTTGTCTCGCCTCCGGACGGAGCTGATGGGGATGGGCTCCGTCATTCCGGTTACACCAACGCTCAATACAGCAGCCTGGCGGCCCAAATTGCCCAATGGATGGTGCTCCATAGCATCAAATCGAGCATGGTGGTAACCCACCAAGAGGTTGACCGCAGCGGCAGCCGCCGAGATCCACGCAGCTTCAACTGGAATCAACTAGACCAAATTCTTAGAAGCCTTTCAATGGCCTGCGGCGGTTCACCACATATCTCAAATCTTGGACGATCTGGCGGTCGAACCCAGGGGCTTTAAATACTAATTAATCATTGGGGTTGAAATGGGAATCGGCCGGGAAATCGGCGAACAAGTGCGTCACTGGGTGGGTAGTGGTGAATTGATCAACCTGCCGCCACAGGCGCTTGCAAATCGGTTGATCGATGCTGCCGGTCCATCACGTCGTTTACACGGCCCACTGCAGGATCTTGGTCGTCAACCATTGTTTCTACAGCTCCTCCAGCAGCAGCAACCAGCCACAGCACTCGCGAACCTGCAAGCCCTTACCTCTGAACTGACGGAGACATACAGCCCTCTCGTTCTGACTGAATTAGTGCAGCTGATGGAAGCAGCCATTGGTATCGCCGAACCGTTAAACACCTCAATACATTCCGGCTCGCCTCCTGTCGGCGATTCAATGTCGAGCACTCATCATTTTTTTGCAAAGTTGTAGCGCCTAGTCAAAACGCTTCGTCCACTGGCGCCTGGATTAGCTTTTGGAGCAGTCTCATCGCTGGTTCTCGCCTGGGTTGGTCTTGAACTGGACCGTTTGACGTTCGAGCCCCTGGACTGGAGCGCAGGTGTTGTATTGCTACTGCTTCTTGTCTCGGTTCATTTGCTCGCAAACAGTTTGTTAAAGCCGTGGCGAACAGCTGGTCTATTGGATCGAGCTAGCTCTGTAGATCCCCGGCAGCTGTGGAAATGGGTTACTGCACCATGGCTGCATGCATTAAATAAGGAAGCTTTGCTTAATGCAGTTGTTCTTGGCATTTTGCTCTTCAACACGTCCCTTCCGCTGCGAGAGGTGATGTTGCGCTACTCATTGACGGGCTTGGCATGCCTAGCGCTTGCGGTCCAAACAAGTAGATGGTGCCATATCAAACAAGTCTGGGGAGGTGCAAGTGGAGTTGTGGCGTCACTGCTCAGCATGGATTCAATTCTCAGCTTGTTGCGCTGGCAGAGGCAGGGTTTCGAGATGGGTCCTCTGCAGATTCCAGTTTGGGTCTTGCTATGGATCTGGGTCACAATTCAAATAACTTGGACGATTCCTAGGCGCCACGGCGGCAATCCCTCAAAGCCATGGCATCGCGTCCTGAGCAGCTGCTGGTTTTGGGGGCTAGGAATAGGCACAATCTGGGGGATTACTATCTGGCTGCTGGGCTTGGCGAAATAGTAGAGCTCTGTTATGGATAATTCCAGATGGCGGCTCAGGGCGCAACACAGCCGCGCCCATCGATCAAACTAGGCGGGAGACTGGAACAGAAGGATTGAGCCAGCCACCGCCCATGAACTATCGACAGATTGGCCAGGCATTGGCCGATCACATCATCCAGTCCAGTGGTTTGCCAACGGGAACGGCATTACAAGGAATGATCGCTGATTTAGCGGCAGGCCAACCTGAGCTACTGCTTCCCATGCGGGATCTGGTCTCGCGGCCAGCGTTTAAGGCGCTTCTTACAAAAGCTAATTCCGGCAGCGGGATGCTGCAGCGAGATGCGTTGATCAATGAAGTGCGACCACTGTTTTCTGATCAAGTTTTGGAAGCACTGTCTGAGCTGCTTAATGGCTTTCTCAATCTCCCCTCGCCAACAAACCAGCATCAGGCTGCAACAGAACGTGAAGTGTGGAACAGGCAAAGGCCGCCCAGCGACTCTCCACAAGGCACGGCTAGTGCAGCAGCTGTAGATACACCAGCAGCTGGTGGATCAAGGGGACACATGTTGACCTTGGCACTGGTGGTAGCAGGTCTGGTCGCCGGAGCTGGAGTGGCGTTACGCAGCCCGGCCTTGTGTGGCTACGTCGGCCTCTGCGCAGATTCCAAGGGGGCAGAGGAAGGTGTTCAGATCTTGGCTGCTGCAAGCCGTGCAGACCAGGCTATGCGCCGCGCCAGCACCCTTACGAATTACAGAACAGCACTCGAACAGCTAGACGGTGAGCTGCTCAAACTAAGTAAAGTGTCTCTGTCAGAGACGCAGCAGCAGCGGCGTGACGAGTTGTCGGCCAGTGCCAAGCATGCACAAACGGTTCTGACCGCTGAGAAGGTTGATCAGCATCGAGTGGAGAAAGCAGCTGCGGCGCTGCAGTCTGCCCAGCTGCAAAAGGGAGCCGGAAGGAGTACCCAGGTTGCCGTGGCCTCTGAGGAGTTAGCCGCGATTCCACTGCGCAGCTTTGCGGCCACAGATGCGAGCCGGCTCAGAAAGAAGCTTGCCGAGCTGGAGCAGGCTGAGGCAGCTGCCCGAGCCCCTACAGGCACAAGCACTCCTGAAGCACGTTCAGCTCAATATGCACCTCCCACCCCCCAGAATTCAGCTCCGGATCCCGCTCCCTACCGCGACCAGCCCTTGTTCTGACGGGGCTGATTTGCTGGGTAAAGGGGACGATCAAACTGATGCAAAGTGATATAGTTTTACATAGAAATTTAAAATGCATAAGCTATGGTCGAAAGGCTTTTTTCATTAGTTGCCAAGCATGGAGTCGCGACATTAGTCGGCTTTTTTCTTGGTTCCGCTGTTCTGGTGCCTGAGGTTGATGCTGGAACGGTGGCTCGGGGTTTCACCTGCGGCACTGCAGCAGGAGTCCCCGCAACCAATGCTGTGACGTCCTCCGGCAAGCAGTTACCCGTGATCCGCTGGACAAGCAGCACCTTCAACGACGCTGGTTGGAGTCAGCAGCGCCGCTGCGAGGAGGTATCGGCCCGCTTTGATTCATTCCACAAGCAGGGAAGGCTTAATTACATCACAACGGGGAGAATGAATGGCTTGCCGGTGATCTGCACCGCTCCCAGCAAAGAGAGCGGCTGTGATGGATTGCTCTTTACCCTCAAGCCGGGTCAGGACGCCACCGCCACCTTGAAGAACCTGCTGGAGATCCGGGTGAAGGCGCGCGGCCCACTTAACGAGACCACTAGCCGGCTGTACGTCAGCCTCGATGAGCTGCTGAGCAACGCCCAAGCAAATGCTGGAAGCGGCGCCGCTCCAGTTCATTCTCCGGCGCCTGAACAGGGCGGCAACGCGGTTTGGTGAAGATCCTGATCAAGGCGCTGAGCACCACGCTGCTGGTGCTCAGCACTTGCAGTGCACTTGCGGGTCCGCAACAACTCAGTAAATCCGTCTTCTCGACAGCAACACAGCGGCAGTCGGTGACGGTGCTGCTGCGTGAGCCGGCCGGTAACCAACTTGGATCTGGTGTTCTCGTTGGTAGTGCGACTGGCGGCTTCTGGGTGGTGAGTAACCGCCATGTGGTTCAGCAGCAGAAAACTGTGTGTGTAGTGGGCGCCGATCGAAAGGGGAATGCGGCTTTGGTGCTACCCGCCAGGAAGGACAAACACGCCCAGGAGCTCGATCTGGCCTTGGTGTGGCTGCCGCGTAGCGGTAATGATGCGCTGATGGTGGCGTCGCTGGCACCGCTACGGCTAGATGCAAGCCAGATGCCGCTGGTGATCGCCACGGGCTACCCGACGCCACTGCAAGCCAGCCCTGATGGGCCGCCCTACAGCGAAAACGAGGGCCTGCTGCTGCCAATGCTCCAGCGACCCTTGGAAGGCGGCTTTGATCTGGCCTACACCGCAGGCCTCCAGAAGGGGATGAGCGGCGGTGGGGTGTTCAACGGCGGAGAGCTGATCGGCATCAATGGCGCCCACGCAAACCCGCTGTGGCCTGGCCAATGGCGTGATCAACGGGGCAAAGCAGTGGATGAGCAGCTCAACAGCAAGCTGGAACTTGTATCGCTGGGGATCTCGGCAGACGTGATCAGGGCAGAGCTCAAGGCTGCTGCGGTTCCTGGATCTGAACTCTTGAGGATACTGAGCGGGGTGGACTGCAACCCTTTCAGCAACGAGGCAACGGTAAAGAAGGTCTCACAACGCTCCTGGTAAAGACACTGGAGAAACAATGAACTTGGCAATACGGCTGACAGGAGTGGGAGCGGCAGTGCTGCTGCCGATGATTCAGCCACTAATGCTTGGCGGTGCAGTACACTTGCTGTTTAGTGCGGTTGCGCAGCAACCAGCTGCGGCACAAAGCGCAGAGGCCGTCGCCAAGGTCGCCCAAGCCATCACGGTACGGATAGAAGGCGCCACGCAGGGGTCAGGGGTGCTTGTGAAGCGCGATGGCAATCGCTACACGGTGCTCACCGCTTGGCACGTGGTGAGTGGGCAGAAACCTGGAGAAGAGCTGGATATCTACACGCCAGATGGGCAGCGTCACCTAGTAGAGCAGGGAAGCATCAAGCGATTAGGGGAGGTGGATATGGCTGTGCTGACTTTTATTAGCTCTAACTCCTATGAGCTTGCAAGGGTTGGTGACGTCATGAGTGTCAGCAGTGGAGAGCAAGTGCTTGTAGCGGGTTTTCCAATAAGTAACAAAGGAAAGTTAAAATATGATAGAGGGAAACTAGTTGCTAATGCTGCTGTTGGTATTGATCAAGGTTACCAGCTACTTTACACGAATAATACCATTTCTGGGATGAGTGGCGGTGTTGTACTTAAGGTGGACGGAACATTGATAGGAATGCATGGCAGAGGTGAGCTGGATGAGGTAAGGTCCCAGAATGCTGGTCGTCAGATTAAGACAGGCACAAACCAAGGTGTTCCGATTTCCTATTACAATCTCTACGCAGAAGGTAAGGCGATTGTTGCATCTTCCGCTAAGGCGACAACTACTGATGACTTCCTTGCACAAGCTAGGGCCCTGCTGGGGATTAAGGGTAGCGAGCAGGGGCTGATAAAGCTTGCAAGTGCTGCACTGGCTTTAAATCAAAGTGCAGAGGCTTACTTCTATAGGGCATTTGCATACGATGACCTAGGCTCAGAGGTGAATGCCCTTAAAGACTTAGATCGCGCCATATCAATCAATCCCAGATATGGCTTTGCCTTGCGTAACAGGGGATTAATCTATGAGAAGCAAGGAAATATAGGGGCGGCCTGCAAGGACTGGAAGCTAGCAGGGGAATTAGGGGTGGCCGAGGCCAGTTTCTGGAATCAACGACAATGTCAATAATTTGTTCGCTGCTTTGCATGTTTTCACATTGCCACAATTTAGGGCACCTCGAAAAAAGAGCCTTTCCTAGCTTTAGCTTTTCAAAAAAAATGCCTTTCGGCAAATGGTAATCATACAAACTCTCCCAGTACTGAATATAGATTTACAGTTTATCTAATTTTATAA
>Ga0247831_1005286_pt1 | contig 16327 bp, 11 predicted proteins | sample LaCruzMarch2015__9_FD_192406 | JGI IMG/M metagenome (GOLD analysis project Ga0247831, IMG submission 192406) | Freshwater microbial communities from meromictic Lake La Cruz, Castile-La Mancha, Spain - LaCruzMarch2015_1m | ecosystem: Environmental > Aquatic > Freshwater > Lake | place: Spain... | reverse complement strand
GTCTGTTAGAATATGTCACTCCTCATAAGAACAGCTGTTAAAATAGCACACATGACCCAAAGTAACTTTTAATCTATACACACCGTGTTATAACAGCTGTTAAAATATCACACATTATCCAAAATAACTTTTATTCTATACACACTTAGAATCTAGCTAGGGGAATATCACACATCAAACAATCGTTCCTCTGTACTACTATCCCACTTGACATCAATTACCACTCTTCAATATCTCACTGCTGTTTAAACACCACACATACAAACAATATATAAATGCATGGTTGTTGTTGGTGTGTGCGTGCGCAGTGAAGGTGTGTGTGTGCGGCAGTGAATAATGCACTGAGGCAAATCCTGCGAGATTCGAAGTGAGTAGTTTTGAACAGCCCCTAACCCTCAGATGTGACATTTTAACTGCACGAATAAGAGGTGTGGGCGGAAAAGGTTCGCCAAAATCCGAAAAATTAAGAGTTTTCTGCAGATGAGAAGCCAAAAACCAAAGGTGTGACATAATAACAGTTCGAAACTATGAACCTGTACATAAGAAATGGTCGAAAATTGTGTGTGTGATACACAGGATGTCAATGAAGGTCAGGTGTGATAATCTACAAGGTCAGTAACAAATGTGTGATATTTTAAATGCTTGATTTCGTCAGGTGAGTATATTGTAAAAGTTTTTCTAAAATACAACACAGGTGAGCACAAAGTAACAGGTATTTTCGTCCATGTGACATACAAAATTCCAGACTCTTGCGTGATGGCAAAGTAAAAGTGAATTTCATTTGGTGAGTAGATTTTACCTAATCACCGTTCTTTATCTTGTTCCTCCACACATTCCATCGTCGTTATTGTCATCAACAAAATATCTCATCAGTGCATTCGTTCGACAGCTCTCCTGCCTGTCCCTCACCAACCTCATTGCAACATGTTTAGCTGAGACGGGGGATCATCGTACCGTTACTATGCTTCGAACGATCAGGACGCGTCGAAGAGAACTAGCATGTCATTTTTCAACCTCACGATATTTCACAAATTCGATTGATAAATCGGTCACAATTGGCGATGTAACGGTGGATAATCCTCCTCGGGGAGATTCTCCACACCTAATCCCAGATCTATTGACGCTCAGAGGGTATCACGAAGTGAATTCTAGCTTACCTTCGTGTCATGTATCACATTTACGTTGGATGTTACAAAAAGATTTAGTTCTTAAGCAGGATTTCCTTTTGATAGGGACGCCAAACTTAGCAAGGGAGAGGAGACAACTTTTACTCCTCTATGCTACATTACTCGGCAGAGAGGTTGAGTGGGTTTCGATTACGAGGGACACATCTGAAGCAGATCTAAAACAGCGGAAAGAAGTCTTTGCGAACAGGACAAGATTTATCAATCAAGCACCTGTAAGAGCTGCCCTGAAGGGACGGCTACTAATTCTAGACGGGATTGAGAAGGCAGAAAGAAATGTATTACCCACCTTGAACAATTTACTCGAAAATAGAGAGATGCCTTTGGATGATGGGAGCATGCTCGTTTCATCCGAAGTCCATGCAGCTCACAAACTTGGATTATCTGTCCATCCTGACTTTCGAGTTGCTGCCTTAGCTAGTTTGTCGATTGGAGAGACTGCAACGTTGGATCCTCCCCTACGGTCAAGGTTTCAAGCGCGATTAGTGGATCAAGTGTCTGTTGGGGATATGCTGGCGTGTGCTAGCGCAAGATCAAATGGAGTGTTGAGTATCGAAAAAATGAAAGACATAGTAAAGCTAGCATGTGAAATGCCTGACGGGGTAAGCCTGGAGTCTGTTCATGATGCTGTCCAATATCTTGAGAGACATAACAAAAGCATGACACCTTCCGCCGTTTTAAATGCATTTGGTGTCAATTCAACGGGAGAAATGATAAGAGTTGAAGATATACGGTCACCACTTATGATGAATGTGAATGATCGAGGTAGCCGTAACATGACCAATTTTGTCGATACGGAAACAACAAAAGCTATACAGGATCTCATCGTGGCAGCATTTGAATCGGGGAAAAGATCAATTGCTCTCGTCGGCCCTAAAGGGTGTTACAAATCCGTTGTTGCTCGAAATCTTGCATATGCATTACACGAAAAGATCGAACTTATGAGTCTGCATCCAGATATGACGGATCGTGATTTGCTCATGACTCGGACTACATGTAAAGAGTCGGGGAATACTGTATGGCGAGAGACGCCGTTATCGAGGGCTGCAAGAGATGGCAGCTGGGTTATTCTAGACGGTATCGATCGATTACGAAGTGACATACTTACATCCCTTGCGCTTGTGTTCGAGGGCATGGCTGTGATGCCAGATGGTTCGCGATTCAATGTCAGTGATAAATTCCGATGCATTGCGATTGGGCTTCCGCCAAGTGACAAGTCGTGGATCAATCCAGAAGTTAGAGACATGTTTCATTGGATCCAGGCAACACCATTGGCAAAAGTGGAACTCCAGGAACTTTTGATGAAGTTGTTCCCAGATTTGAAGAAAGAAGTGCTTACCAAAATATTAAACCTGCAAGAACGATTAGATGAAATTGTGGTTGACAATAACGATGATAAACAATCCATGCAACTAAGCCTTCGAAAGTTGAAGCATATATGTAGAAGAGTTGAGCAGAGGCCGACAGATCTTGGTCATATCATTCACAGCACACTAATGATGGATTTTTTGCCTGATTGGGAAAGAGGAATCATTGAGGATTGTTTCACCAAATGCGACATATCTGTGGCGAGCAATGCGAGACAAGATATATCTCGTGATTCCTTTAATGATTTATTGATATCATGCAAAAGGGCTGCAACCAATCCACTACTTGTACCTAATCCAAGGTATGAAGAAAATGCCGGACAATCCCAAGTGATGAGTGGTATATTGGAAGCACACAGTGTGGGAGAGAAAGCACTGCTAATAGTTGGATATCAGGGAGTTGGAAAGAATAAAATTGTTGATCATCTTCTGAAAATACTGAATTGTGAACGAGAGTATCTACAGCTTCATCGAGATACAACTGTCCAATCGCTACTGACTTCTCCTTCGGTGGAAGATGGGAGGGTCGTTTATCATGATTCGCCACTTGTAAGGGCTGCAAAAGAGGGGCGAATTCTTGTCTTGGACGAGGCCGACAAAGCACCAGTCGAGGTCGTTGCACTACTAAAAGGCTTGATAGAGGACGGTCAGCTTAGTCTACCGGATGGTCGGATGCTGTATTTTGGAAATAACGTTACTTCTGATCCTGATATCATATCAATCCATGATGATTTTGCCGTTTGGGCATTGGCAAACCCTGCAACCTACCCCTTTCACGGCAACGACTTGTCCCGGGAGATGTCTGACGTCTTCTCATGTCATGTTGTTCCTCCAATGGACGTCGTGTCACACAAGCGTATCTTGAAGAGCTATGGTGATAAAGTTCCTCCACTATTGATTGATAAAATCGTGAATGTTTGGGACGATTTGAGAATTGCTCAGCAGGAGGGAAGCATGACATACCCTTTTAGCATTCGTGAATCTGTGAATGTGATTAAGCATTTGAACTCTTTTCCCGACGATGGCGTTGAAGATGCGATTGAGAACGTACTTTCGTTTGATCGCCTAGACAAAGCACTGTCGAAACATTTGAATGACATATTCGGTGGGCATGGTATTGAATTGTCTAATATCAGTTCCTCTCAGAGATTACAACAACGTGCCGAAGGAGGAGTGTCAACACCCAAGACAAGAGCATCAGAACCTAAACATGGCAAAATAGATCCTAAGAATGAGCCCCATATTGGCGGAAACACGTGGGCTGGTGGTACTGGTGGTTCGGACACTGCAGGTCTTGGAGGAAGAGGCGGACCCTATCGTCTTGACTCTGGCCACCCTGTTCACCAAGTCTCCGATGCAATGAAAGCAGAAGTCTCAGATGAGGCAGCACGACGTGCAAGGACAATGGCGAAAGATGCACTTCAACAAAAGCTAAAGGACATTAATATGGGCAACAATGATTGGAAGCGATATTCGAATCTAAGAAGCCGAGTCGAAGAACAGATTACTCAACTCAAGAGTCACCTGAGAGAAATAAAGAAGAGAAGTGAGGAGCGCGTTTGGATGAAGAAGCAATCATCCGGCGAGCTGGACGAAAACAGATTGGTTGATGCATTAGCAGGTGAACGTGACGTCTTCAGGCGGCGTGGTAACCCGAGCAATGTCAGCAATCTAGCCGCCAACGAAAAGATAAATATCAAACTTTTAGTGGATATTTCCGCTAGCATGTATCGTTTTAATAGCTATGACCAAAGACTTGAGCGTCTGCTGGAAGCAACGCTGATGATGATGGATACGATGAAAGATGACAAACGCTTTAGCTTTAACATTATTGGGCATAATGGCTCCTCTGCTGAGATACCATTGGTAAATCCCAACACGCCATTAGACGAGTCAACACAATTGAAAGTTTTGGAGTGTATGGTAGCCAATACACAATATACATACGCAGGGGATAACACGGTGAAAGCTATTGATCTTGCTATTGCTGGAGCCGCAAAAGGAGAGTTGATTATAGTTATTTCAGATGCGAATCTTGAGCGATATGATATCAGTGTTGACGATCTATCACCGTTACAGTCTCCCAATGTTCACGCTCATTTGATATTCATTGGCTCATTAGGCGATGAGGCATCACAATTGGCGAGTATTATCCCAAACAAGCGAGCTCAGGTTTGTTTTGATAGCTCTCAATTGCCACTGATTCTCAAGAAGATAGTGACTAATTCATTAAAATAGTATCAGTTTGCTCTTCTGATCTTAATCATGCAGTAAGAACACACCGCTCAACCTTGTTGAGTGCAAGAATAAGAATGCAAAGTCAAGAAGCGCTAGGACTAGGACGATCAGTTCAAATTTAATCAAGTTTTACATTACCTACTCAAAAAGCTGTACAACCTTCAACTTGGGGCAGTTGGAGGTAACTCACTAATCTCTTGCATCGTCACAAATTCTCTCCTTAATATACAAATGATCCAGATCATAACTGTCACTCACACAATCGCCCATACCCCGCACATCCAATCGATTCGCAAACAAGTCAACAATTGCATAAGTACATATTGGTGGTGGACTCTCTAGCATGGCCTCGAACGTTCTAAAGTGAACACCACTATCAGCATCTCTAATATATCCTCCCTTATGTGCATGTCCTGAGAATGATGCAATAATCACATCACTATACTTACGTACCATGCATAATATATCATTATAATTCCAAATTAGACAGGTTGGGAAGGACGATCCTGGATGGATAGGTTGATGTGAACATAGAATGATCTTCTCATTATTTACTCTTGCAAATTTTAACGTTCGTTCTAACCAACGTAATTGGGGATTATCAACACCACCACCAAATGCCACAAATCGACGTTGTAACCCGACCAAGTTTTCAGGACTATTTTCCTGACCGTGTTGATAATTAGGATTATTCGCCTTCATTATTTCATGTGCCGCATGATACTTGGATGATGTATTGGGACATCGATCAAGTAATGAAACATCAAACGAGTCAATCATGACAAATCGTAATTTCCATGCATCGGTATTATTGTTCATACTACACCGATGATGATGATATGGCTCATCCAGTAAATGATCGTAATATCCAACAAGATCGTTCGTCGATTCAAGTGTAAATGGTATCAATAGTTTCTTGGCCAATTCTTCTCGTGAAAGATTGTATAATTCATGATTACCGTAGGTATGTACAATCTTTCCAACCTGGTAGATGCTTAGTGCCTCCAAGACGTCATCGATGGCATCATGACCCACACTCACCACATTCGAATCTTGTTTGGCAGTCTTCTCCTCACCATCATTTTCCATCGTCGTCGCCTCCTCATCCTTCTTCTCGGCCTCCTCCTCCTTCAAACTACCACTGCCACTGCCACCACCCCAACGTTCTACATCGGCACATTTGCCATCAATGATATCCCCCAAATTTAATACACACTGAACCCTCTCATTCTGAAAATGAGTTGCGGCAACATTGGCAGCATCTATGGAATGACGATAATATCGTGCATTACCCGCGTATGAATGTCCATTGGGTATTGGGGCATATTGTATATCGGTTAGTACGCCAAAAGTGTACATTGGTCTACTATTCTCACCGTCGTCTTTACTACCGTTGTTGCGACTGTCGTCATTGTCGTAGTGTGCGTGGTCTTCGAATACGGATGTGGAAGGGGAGGAAGACGCCAAAAATGACGTCATCGTGCGAGATGTTGGCAATAATGACTGCGGAAGCATATGCCGCTCTCTCCACCGATCGACTGTGCTATAAAATTCCATCTTAGAGTTGCTCATCGTTGTTTTGGTTGTGCGATCGTTCGTCATTGTGGCACTATTACCACTACCACTACGCCGTGGTGGAGGCAGCAATAAAGACGAGGTGGAGGTATGCAACAACAACAATGTCGAAACTGTTGGTGCAATTAGCAGCAGTATCAGGCACCGCATTCATGTGGTGAGTTGCACATGATGGTAGTCTAGTTCGGAGATTCCTCTCATTCTTGGCCTAGTCAGATTGTAAGGTATCTAGGTACGATCGTACGTATCGTTTCGCAGTGAGGGCGGGCTTGTCTTTCCTCTCTCCCGTTCAACCCTTCCCTCACACAAAGCCCACACGCTACGATAGTGAAGCCATCTTCCATCTACCACATGTGCTCGAGCAGCGGACTGAGCAGTCAATAATTTCTCCTATCTGAGATTGGCATTGCTGCTGTTGTCTGTCGGTATCCCAAATGATATGTTACATATAATAGACGCCTCGACGAGACGTTTCCAAATGACAATGTCTGAACATGCACGACCAAAAAAATCAGTAACGAAGTTGTCGAAACGAGTTTGTTCGATTAATGACAATTCCAGACAAATAGTGAAAAGACCACGAAATATGACATCAAGAAGTCCGATGTCATCGCTCACATCAACATCAACATCATCAACATCATTGCGTCATCGGAGCTCAGTTCGTTCCCTACTTGTCACATCCATTATAGCTACTGTATCACTCCTCGGACGTGCCAACGCAGGTATATCCTTTGGTGGTGTCACTTCGACTGACGCCTGTTACTCAGCCCTCGAAACTGCGGCAATACCCGGTGAAAACAAAGTTGACAAAAATGGATACGTATCCTTCGTTAATGAATTAAGTAGTGATGCATTCACCAGTTTCCGGTATAACGAGAAGACAGATGAATGGGGGATGTTCCCAGTAGTTGAATTTGAAGAATTGCCTTCATCAATTAAAGGTGTATTTTACAAAATCGCATGTGGGGGTGAATATACAATATGCGAGGAGGCATATTTATATACCGATGGGATACAGGATGATACGAATCCACAAGATGTAGTGTATCTCTTTGAATTATGTACTGGAGTCGAGGATGCAATAGCCGAGGAAAAAGGTGATGATAATGTTGCCACAACGACGAATGGACCCACACAAACTCCGACGGCTGAGGCAAGTCCAACAACAGTGAAGCCGACATCAGTTCCAGGCTTTACCATATCGACGAGCACACCCACCATCGCAAGCATAAGCGAGGAAATACTTGTATTGACATACCGTGCAGTGGTAACCGACACCATCACTTCGTCGAACCTAAACGATCCAACATCGGCATACCGCTCACAACTTCTCGGGGCCATGTCCACATGGACAATGAAGACGACAAGTAAAGTCAATAATGGATCAGTGGAAAGGAAACGAAAAAGAGAGCAACAAAGTAGGAATAATGGAAGTAGGGAATTGTTGGTCTACTCCAAACCGTTAGTGGAGACGGACGGTACCTCATTGATGGACGTCGTCGATGTCGAATGTGATGCCGAGAACGCAACTTTTATGACTGATCATTGCATTGAGATCAAGAACACTGTCATATTAGAATTTGTAAATGAGTCACCCAATCCCAATCACAGTTCCACGCTAAACTACATCGAGGATAAATTCGAGACTGATATTAATAATGGCGAATTTCGTAACCTGATATTGCCCACGTCGACGAAAGAAGAATTCAGGTTGCTTTATTCCTCCACGGATACGACGTCGACGGACGAAAATGCAGCATTACTGAACCCCGACAATCTTATTGACGATGGGGATAAAAAGAAAACGAATATCATTGCCATTGTAGCTTCATCATGTATTGTACTATTGTTGATCGGGGTTGTTGCTGGTCTATTCATACACCGTCGTCGTAATTATAAAGCAGATAAATCCGATGCAGTCGATGGCACCAGTGAGAGGGACGGACGTGAGAGTTATGCGACACCTGACTTTGATACACCGAATGATTTAGAGGGAGGAGAGAAGGAGCGTGATGTTAGTAAGATTTTTCCAGTGGCCGAGAGTGGAAGCGACTCGTCGTCCATGGAGTCATTTTCGGGAAGCAGTAGCGATGATAGCTCAACATCGACATCTGGTAGCAGCGCCGATGACGAGTCTACTGGAAGCTCGAAGTATCGAAGCAGCACATCGGAGGTAGGATCTGCTGCCGAAGTCTACGCTGCACATGGTAATTCAAGAGCATCAAGCCGGAGCAGCAGTAGGAGTTCTGCGAAGGATAGGAGCAGGGCTTCAAGCACGCCCACCGACGAGGATTCATCTGCTGGCTCCTCAGGTTGGGAATCCAGCGATGGTAGCTCTTCCGTAGACTCAGCGTCGGTAGAGAGCTACAAAGGTGATTTGACAAGTTTAAAGTCTGGCTCAACTTCAACGACTCCCATAGACGGATCGATTATCTCGTCTACTTCCTCAAGTCAGGAGTTGGGACGGGTGGCGAACCCACAGGAGAATAATTATGCGATGGATCGTGGGTAAGTGTTGTTTGTCCGCGATATATTGCAAACTCGTCTTACCTTCTTCCTCACGATTTGTCTATTGTCTGTGGTGATATCCAATAATTTGGTAGGGTGACCATGATTCGAATAGAAGAGGAAGCGCGTAAAAGTGTCAGCTTGTCCTCAACATCATCGTCGTCATCGAGATCAGATGTAACCCCGACGGCCAAATCCATTGAAGAGGCCATAGAGAAAGGAGATTGGCAGGCAGTGGGCGCTACTGCAGCCATGTTAGCCTCGACGACATCCATACACGAGGACGATGATGTGAGTGATTCTAGCTCGGGATCAGACACGAATGAGAACGATTATGAGAGTACCATTGATTCGTCTGCGAAGTCTAGTTCTGCTCGGACGGTGGATTCAGATGTCGCTCGGACTGCCGAGATTGATAAATTGGTAGATTCTGGAAATTGGGATGGAGTTGTGGCAGTTGCTGCTCGGTACGTAGAAGAGGCTGAGGAGGCGGAGGAGGAACTGTTACGACCACACAGTGGAAGTAAAAGTAACTCTCCGCCAATTGCACTAGGGTCAGCGGAGAGCGACATGGATTCTGTGAGCATCGAGACAGCGGATGCTAGTACGACTTACTCGAATACCAGCCGCTCAGATATGAATGACTCTGATCATGGTACAACTGTTTCTGGTTCTGAAATGTCCTCAAGCAGTGGCGCAAAAACACTGACCGGCTCTGATCAGTCCTCAAGCAGCATACCCTCTTCCCCGTCACGTGATTGGCGACGGACGGCTGCATATAGAGCGGAGGTAGAGGCTCTGATTCGTCGAGTTGTGCCTGAAGAATTGTCAAACATTGATAATATTCTCACTCAATTCGAAGGGAGAGAGAAGGAACTGATCGTAACACTCAAGTCGATGCAAGAGAAATCAATTGCTCAGCGTGCCCGTGCGACAGTCCAACATACAAACACTAGAAGGTCGTCAGGAAGGTCATCTGAGGATAGTAATCAAAGTGAAAGTATCGGAGAGGACTATACCGAAGATGATGATGAATCGAGTCGTGGTGGGTCCACGAACACCCATTCCACCGGTGTCAGTGACAGTAGAGAAAGTGGTATTTCAGGTGGTAGAAGCATTACAAGTGCAAGTGCTTCATCACTCAGTGGTTCTTCGTTCACCAACCAAACTAATACTACCAGCGATGTAAGCTCTAACAATCCCTACGTCGTTGCTGCATCGGATAGATCGCATCATGTAGGTAGTGTGGAGAGAGGCGACACGAATTCAGTAGCTGCAAGTAGTAATGGATGGTCAAACATAATCGCTACTGCCTCAAACAGACAAAGAAATCCAGTACGAGGCAGCTCCAGCGATGACATAGATTAGTGGAGAAATGCAATGACATATTTTTTATAGAGTCAAAGTTTAACCTCAGTGTGCCCTCGTACAACCTCCTCCCCCAACCACCGCCTTCCTTAACCCGTATCTTGCCGTGACTACAGTTTCAACGTTTTTGCCTGATGCATGGATTTGGCCTGAACACGATTTCTTCTTCTCGCTTTGAAGTACGACCGAATTAGTGCATGGAGCTCTTCACCACCTTTCTTTTGCCTAGGTACTCTGAAATCGTTGTAGAACTTTGGAGCGAGAGGGGCGTCTCCACACCAATAATAGTTAATCGGATGATCTCCATCCCTGAACAATCCCATCGAAGAACACACCCACGTATAAACAAGCAGCCAGCATTACCGGTCCAACGACGATGTGGAATGCAATGCGTTCATGTGTTTCGAGCATATATAATCCCGTCCATAGATGATACCGATATAGAAATTTCTTCCACCGTAGGATGAGTGGATTATAACCCGTCGTTGGTAGACATAGGTCGTCGGTGTTTGTCTTGGTGAGTGCCATAATAGGTGTAGTAGGATATGTTATTGTCGTTCGTACCTCATGGTGAGAGTCGGAGCCCGCCGACAGTGCCGTCATTGCTCTTGCTCTGCCTGCCCCAACACAACACTACTGCGTGCTTTTTGAATCATGGCGACCCATAATCCTTCAGTACTCACACCGATGCGGTCTCCCATGCGATCATCCTTCCGCTCCATCGGTGGAGGCGGTGCAACGCGGCTCAAAGCGGGCGGAGGGGTGGCGGTGGGGAGTTTGGAGAAGGAAACACCGACTGTAGTATTCACGGAGAATTCGCCATATTCGAATATCAAGGGAGGGAATGGCGCAACGATTGCGATGAGGAAGATGTCCGAAAGGAAATTATTGTATTCTTCTTCTTCGTTCGATGCGTCGTCGCCGTACGGTGAGGGTGACTATTCTCCTCGTGCGTCGCGATATGATGATAATGACGAGGACGATGAGAGTGACGACGAGGAATTGTCGTACGGATCGGATGAGATAATCAAACAGGAACATATCGTGACGATGGTCCAAAATGTGCTCGACGGTGGCATCGCGTCCATTTGTCGATTGCGAGGACTTTTCCCTTCTACTTTCTATAATAGAATGGCTATTCATGATGACGATGGCACGACAGTCACGAAGTTCAATGTTGAGAAGCTCAAAAGAATATGCGGAATGAGCAAGAACGATGACGATGGTGATGATGACGACGACAACTGCCAGTCCGATGACGATGATACGATGGTGAAGTGCTTCACCGTCAAATCACTACTGTCGCAATCTCCACTCACAATGACAATGGGATCAAACGGGAATAATAGAATCTGTCAAGACCGTCCTCCGTACAGCGATGAAGAGAAACGCATGGCGGCTGAAGCGCTTTTACTTGTGAGCTGGATGCAAAGGGGAGGAGTCAATAAACTTCTTCACGACGGGAATTTGTCAAGATTGGTGTTTGGCATTTGCGTACCATTGGAGAAACCCCCTGGCGATAATGTACAGGAGCACGAGTTGGTTGAGTCTTACTCTGTGAGTTATCATTTAATCTTGGCAGTATCATTACATTCATCATGCAAAAAAGATTAATAACCTCCCATGTCATACATTTCTAGTTTGACATCTCATACAAGAAACCCAATCCAGACGGAGAAATCAAAAATGAAGAAGTGCTTCAAACAGTCGGCTCTGTCTTTCAGAATCTCAATGGATTTCGAGCTGGTCGTTCAAAATTATGTCCAAGCAAGACCCAGAATTCCCACTGTCTATCAGTTATGTCCCAATGTTCTCGAGCTACATCTTATGGTGGCGGTTCTCAGATGTCCTCCGTCGACTTCTCATCTAACAAGATCGAATCAGGAAATGTTCGTTCGCAAATGCACATGTCTCAAAAGTCACTCATGCAAGGTATGAGCCAGTCGATTCAAGCTTCCGTGAAGCAAAATCGCGGTCGTATAATCCCAAAGAATAGATTTTTGTCGCTAAGGGTGGAATTTTCGAAGTCATTATCGAACAACGAGCTACCCCCTGCTTTGAAGCAGAGTGATGCGAGGCCAATATCTATCATCGGCGAAACGAGGATTAAACCCCAATTTGTAGTCACACCTCTCGGTAAGTTGATTTATTTCATGCCAATCTTAATCCATGCTCAACTGTCTAATAGACGACTTCATCTCATACAGGTCGTATCTCTGAGAGTGGGTATTCAGGTCTTTGTATTGACATGGAAGCCCGAGTGGACGTTGAAGAGAAAGTTGACGACGATCATATTCACTTCTCTACCACTGAGCATTCTCAACTTCTTACTCAACCTGTGGATAGCGGCGCCGACATTGAGTGTGAACACACTGTCGCTGACATGGACCTTCAGGTTGGAAGGAAAGCATTGGGAATGCCATACGGTCTACAAGGCGGTAGCAAGTACCTTCTATGCGTCGTCAATGATCAGCGCATCACAGAACGTTACGGTAGCGAGGTGACCGAATTCAAATGTGAGTTCAGCCACAGTCAATTGAAAACCATAGGAAAGAAGAAGCAGTGGCTCCCCCATAGGAAGTTGATCTCGTACGCTCGCATGACTGAGAATGTGCGTGATATGTTGGTGCAAACTTCCTCAGTGTCTGACGTGGCCAAAGAATTTAATGTTGATATTGATTTCGTTCGAGATATTGCCAAGAAGAGAAAGTCAAATGTCCTTGTTCCCGTGGGCAATCTGAGGACCAAAAAGTCAAAGCCGTAGACTTTTCACTTTTTTGATGTCCTCTTTTCAGACTTACAACGTTTGACACTTTTAGGTTTACAGTATCCCATATAAATTGCATTTTATTGTCAGTTGTAGATCACTGTTGTTTCATCCAAGTCGAACAGCCATAGTTCAGCATCGTGGGGAGGATTATGATCCAATGTCCATTCAATGAGCAGTCGCTCATTATCATTAACTTTGTTCCATTCCTTCATTTGATTGAGGAAGAAATCACGTTGTGATCTATCTGATTGAGCAAATACCCAAACTCTAGAAAATTCATCACCTTTACTATTATTGGTGAGTATGTTTTGGACATGCCATGCCACGCCTTCTGCCACAAATGATGATTCGAATACATCCGACAATATGTACAAATCAGCCTTTGGAAATGTATCAACTCGTGATGTCAAATCGAAATTCTTTGTGATAAATCGTTGTTCGTTATCATGTTCGTCGTTGTATTCACAAGTTTTCCCACAGAAGTCCTGCTCCATTGCCGCAGCACGGACCATCTCCAACGCCACCTCATCAACATCGGTGGCAATCACTTGTTTTGCTCCACTCCTCGCAGCCGTTAATGACGGAAGTCCCGGTCCACACCCTAATTCACAAACTATCCAGGAGGGATCCATGTGACGTTCGATTATTGTTGACGCTATTCGTGATGACGGCCAAACTTGAGTAGCTAGAAAGTTAGTACCCGGTGGTAGTAACAATGACGATGAAGAAGCATAACACCACGGTGAGGATGGATCGTCGCGTCGCAGGGGAATTGGTGTGACAATGATTTCACCGCCTGTACTCGCAATTGGTAGAACCCTTGGTTGGTGAGTGAGAATCATGGCGTAATAACACTTACTCGATAGAATCGATGTGCATCGCTTATTCTACACGGTCACAGTGGAAAGATAGGAAAAAAGAGATAGAGTATCGTAGGTAGACCAGCAGGTAGGTAGAACCAGCCCTCCTCCCCACTCTTTTCGGTGAACGTGGCGTGGTGGTTCTGAGCATAACATGAGCAGGAGGGCCACCAAAGCACCACAGCGGTCGACCCATCTCGACCTTGTCGACAATGATAATGGTGACATCAAGATTCACAACAAACGCAGGGCCAATAACACAAAGGCTAACATCGCACGGGCAATTTTCTGCGCGGTTGCTGCCCTAACGACATTGTACTATGTTTCGACTGGTAATGTAACCTTTAAGCGAATCATGTCACGAACACCAAATAAGAAGGAACAGGACCTGTCGCAGCAGCAAATCAATCTACCGCCCGATTCCATTTACAGGACGAAGGTAGAAGATATTCACGGCGAATGGAGGCATTTAATGGATTATACGGGCAATGTCAGTCTCGTGGTCAACGTTGCGTGTGAATGAGGTTTGACCCAGTCCAACTATAAGGAGTTGGCGATTCTTCATGAAAGGTACAAGTCACGGGGGTTCAATGTATTGGCATTCCCGACCAACGACTTTCAACAGGAGAAGGAAACGAATGAGGAAATTTTGGATTATGTAACATCAAATTTCCCAGAGGTCCACTTTCCACTATTTTCAAAGGCTCCGTTGGCAACAAATATGGTCTTTCAGTTATGTCAGAAACAAACCTATGTTAGTCCAACTTGGAACTTGTAAGTTGAAATATTGAATTGATTATTATTATTTGCTGATTTGTCTTTATGATTTTATCCTTTCGTATTATTTGGTACCACCGCAGTCATAAGTACTTAGTGAATGGGCAAGGACATGCAGTTAAAAGTTATCACCATAAAGTGCAACCAATGGCGATTGAAGATGATATTGTTGTGCTATTGGATTTGCATGAACAGCAAAAGATGCAAGTACTAATGCATCAATAGTGATTCATGAAGGGGTGATCAGTTGACAATTGCGAGCATATTCTATACGATTGATTGAGGACTACAGAGTAATGACAGGTCTCAAAATCAGCTTGCTGATTTTTGATCTCGACATCTTGTGCTTCGACATTCGATGGGACACTAGATCAACTGGGTTTTCGCAATTTGTTCGAAAATATTGGAGAGTATGTAGAGTCTGCTACCTTACAAATCAAAGTCTAAAAGCTCTTACTACTTGTTTACACATTAGCATTTTTAATCTCATAGACAATTCAGAAAAGTTTCATATCTAATTGGTTTCGATCATCTCACAATAAAGTAAACGGAGCGGCCACGACGAGTGGTACAGCAAATAACAGAATTGGTTTTACATCATCCCCCACCAAAGTTTTTAGACCAGATAATGTTGCCATCCATGCCATCAGAAGCACGATTCTTCCAAAATATTTATGAATTGCACGAATATTCTTATTGGTGGTATCGACACCAAAGTCTGGATGTAATACCACCCCTCCAACTAAACCAAGACCAATACATCCACCGAATGCTGTTAGTCCAGCAATTGAGTGCCATGTCGTGAAGTGGTTCTTTCTCATATTATTTTTATGTTGGTAGATGGCGTACATACCAGCACTGGCAAGCATTATGCCCGACCATGCTAGTATGCCATGCATTTTTGTATTCGTGTAACCTCCCCGCTTCTTTGTAATTGCGGCTGCTCCCGTTAGACCAAACATTCCTGTTTACACGAAGTAACGAGAATAAAAAGGGATGTAAAAATCATCAGATGAGGTGTGACAAATATCGATATCATGGGTGCGTTGCGATTAATGAGTGGGAGAGTCAACGCGTTAAGTAGAATTTCTCATCAATAGAGATTCCAATCACAGTTTTTCCAACCCTTTTGGTCGTTAAAAAAACATACAAACTAGAATTTCAATGATGACCTATCATTGTGTTATATGCATGTTGCTTCAATCATCCTCTCCCTCCCTTCGCATGTATGTCATCATTACATGATATCGTTTCATTTTTTTCTAATTGCTCGTCTTACCACATAACATGAGCATGGGATGCCAAGAAAACAATCGCCAACCAGCTCCCTCTGGTCGTGTGGCTGCGTAGTATCCACCAACGAGACTATGTGCACCTATTAATGCTAGGAGTATGGCATATTTGCCATCTGACATGGGTTCCATCTTCGTTGAAGCAGGTGACATCACAATACTAAATTAAGAGACAATATAATATACTATATGGTGTGATGTGAGTGTTGTGTGTTGTTGAGGCATTGGTTGCCTCATCACACACATTATTTATGCAGACACATAACTCCTACATAGGTAGGTAGGTAGCCCTCAGCTTCTATTCGAGGGAGAATAGATAGTTCACAGTAGCGTCCAACCAACTAACAATGACGGACATCCGGCCAAAGATATGGAAACATATTGG
>Ga0247831_1005283_pt1 | contig 16334 bp, 12 predicted proteins | sample LaCruzMarch2015__9_FD_192406 | JGI IMG/M metagenome (GOLD analysis project Ga0247831, IMG submission 192406) | Freshwater microbial communities from meromictic Lake La Cruz, Castile-La Mancha, Spain - LaCruzMarch2015_1m | ecosystem: Environmental > Aquatic > Freshwater > Lake | place: Spain... | reverse complement strand
CCAGCGGCTGACCCGCTCCACCTCGTCGGCCACGGCGACCCACTTTTCCCGCTCGGTACGGTAGATGACGTCGGGATGATTGAGCCGTTTCATGCCGCGATTGGCCGGGATGGCGATCACGTCGAGCTTGTAGATCTTCCAAAACTCGTTCGCCTCGGTCATGGCGGTGCCGGTCATGCCACCGACCTTCTGATAGAGCTTGAAAAAGTTCTGCAGGGTGACGGTGGCCAGCGTCTGCGACTCCTCCTTGATCTTCACCCCTTCTTTTGCCTCGACCGATTGGTGCAGACCGTCGGACCACTGCCTTCCCGGCATGAGACGGCCGGTAAACTCGTCGACGATCACCACCTCGCCATTCTGAACGACGTAGTTGACGTCGCGCTTGTAGAGATGATGGGCCTTGAGGGAATTGTCGATCAGATGCGGCCATTCCATGTTTCCGGCCGTGTAGAAGCTCTCCACACCGGCGAGCTTCTCGGCGGCTCGCACGCCCTCCTCGGTGAGGGCCACGGTATGCTCCTTCTCCTTCACCTCGTAGTGCCGATCAGCCACCAACTGCCTCGCGATCTGGTCGGACTTCGAGTATTTCGTGACGTCGTCGTGGGCGGGGCCGGAGATGATCAGTGGCGTGCGGGCCTCGTCGATGAGGATGTTGTCCACTTCATCGACGATCGCGAAATTGAGCGGACCCTGGCTCTGCTGCATGTGCTTGGGAAAGCGATCGTCGCCCCGTGCGGCCATTCGCATGTTGTCGCGGAGATAATCGAAGCCGAATTCGTTGTTCGTGCCGTAGGTGATGTCGCGGGCATACGATTCCTGCCGCTCCCCTGAATCCATGCCCGACTGGATCGTCCCGACCGTGAGGCCCAGGCCGATGTAGAGCGGCCCCATCCACTCCATATCGCGGCGGGCGAGGTAGTCGTTGACGGTGACGACGTGCACGCCCTTCCCCTCGAGGGCATTGAGATAGGCCGGCAGCGTGGCGACGAGCGTCTTGCCCTCGCCGGTGATCATCTCGGCGATGGCTCCCGAGTGGAGCACCATGCCGCCAATCAGTTGCACGTCGTAGTGCCGCATGCCGAGGAAGCGACGGCCGGCCTCGCGGCAGACCGCAAACGCCTCGACGAGGATGTCGTCGAGGGTTTCCCCGCCGGCGAGCCGGCGCCGGAACTCCGCTGTCTGGCCGCGGAGTTCGGCCTCCGACATGGCCTGGTATTTGGGCTCCAGGGAGTTGATCGCCTCGATTCGGGGCTCCAAACGCCGCAGATACCTCGCATTGGATGACCCGAATAGCCCGGTAATAAACCGTTCCAGTCGGGAGCCGGCGCCGGCGGCCACGTTCGTTAAACCATCCCAGAGGCGTTCAAGCTGTTGCATAGTGAATTGTCGTCCTTTGGGGTGATTGTCGCGGTCTGCCGCCGCATGGGTCAAGGCGACCCCGTCGGCGACCCGTCGTCGACCCCGCCGGCAACCCGGTGCTGTACGCTTTGGAAAAAGTCGTCATAGTGCTCGCTGGCACACTGGCGAACCGGTGTGATCCCAGCCCCCGTGAGTTGGTTCTATGCCGTTGACGCCCGCCGAACCGGGGATGTTCCGCGATCTTTCCGGGCAGTTGCTCTTCCTCGGCACGGGCACGAGCGTGGGCGTGCCCGTGGTCGGCTGCGCCTGCGAAACCTGCCGGAGTGGCGACCCCCGCGACAGTCGGACTCGCACGAGCGTCGTCCTGGGCCTGGCGGGGGGCACGCTGCTCATCGACACCACGCCCGACCTGCGGACCCAACTGATCCGCGAGCGGATTCAGCGGGTCGATGCCGTGCTCTACACGCATGACCACGTCGACCATGTCTACGGCTTCGACGATATCCGGCCGATCTGCTTTGCATCGGGCCGATCGCTGCCGCTCTCCTGCGAGGAACGGGTTGAGCGGCGAATTCGTTCAGCTTTCGACTACGCCTTTTCCTCCGAACCACCGGCGGGCGGCGGTGTGCCCAAGGTCGTGTTCTCGCGGATCGGCCTCGAGCCCTTTCACCTGCTCGGCGAGCGGATCGTGCCGCTGCGGCTCAGGCACGGGCCGTTCGAAGTGTTGGGGTTCCGCTTCGGTACCCTCGCCTACTGCACCGACACAAACTCCATCCCGGACGAGACCTGGCCGTTGCTGGAGGGACTCGACACGCTGATCCTCGATTGTCTCCGGCCGACGCCCCATCCGACGCATTTCTCCCTTCCGGAGGCGCTCGCGGTGGCCGCAAAGGTGAAGGCACGCCGGACGCTTCTGATCCACATGTCGCACGATCTTCCGCATGCGGCCACCCAGGCAGGGCTACCGCCCGGCGTCGAACTGGCCTACGACGGACTGGCCGTGCCTCTCGTCACAGCCTGAGGCATGGCGACGGTTCGGGGCTGCCCACGCCCCGTCGCCGGACGTTCGCTTCGGGCATCCTGCCCTGCGCTCACTCGATGCTGACTGCGCTTCGGCATCCTGCCTGCGCTGGTCAGCAACGCCGGCTCCTGGGGCATGGGCAGCCCCTCACGGATGACTCCGACTCCTATAAAAGCCCGGAGCGTCAGCGATGGGATCATCATGGACGCCGCGTGACGGCGACGGGGCATGGGCAGCCCCGAAGCATCTATGTTCGTGTCACTTGAGAGGGAGGCGGCGAAGCCGGAGCGAGTTGGCGATCACCGACAGTGAGGAGAAACTCATCGCCGCTGCGGCCAGCATCGGGCTGGTGACGTGGCCCAGCAGGGGATAGAGCGCACCTGCCGCCACGGGCAACGCCAGCACGTTGTAGAAGAAGGCCAGCCCCAGGTTTTGACGGACGTTGCCCATGGTGGCCTGAGCGAGGTCGACCGCGCGGGGCACCGCCGCAAGGCCGCCAGAGAGCAGCGTGACATCGGCCGTTTCAAGGGCCACGTCGGCTCCTGAGCCCATGGCGATTCCCACGTCGGCCGCTGCGAGCGCCGGGGCATCGTTGACGCCGTCCCCCACAAACACCACGCTCCTGCCCCTTGCCTGTCCGGCCTGCGCTGGCTGCCCGGCCTGCTGATGGCGGATCGCCGTGATCCGTTCGGCCTTCTGCTGTGGCGAGAGGCCGCCGGTCGCCCGGACGAGGCCGACCTTCGCCGCCGCCTGTTCGGCGGCAAGGGGCGTGTCGCCGGAAAGCATCTCAAGCTGAAAGCCGCGTCGGGTGAGGTCGGCGATCACGGCGGCCGCCTCCGGCCGCAGCGGGTCGGCCAGGCCGAAGGAGCCGGCAAAGCGGCCATCGACCGCCACGTGGATCGTCGTCGCTGCGGCTGGTGCGGGAATCGCGTCTGCTGCGATCCCGCGATCGAGGAGCAGGGCGGCATTGCCCACCAGGACCGTCGAGCCCTGCACTCTCCCTACGACACCACGGCCCACGATCGCCTCGACCCCCTCGGGCCGTGTCGTATCGATGCCGGCGGCGGCGGCGGCCTGAGTGAAGGCCCGCCCCAGCGGATGCTCGCTCGATCCCTCCAGGCTGGCTGCCTGGAACAGCAGTCTGCGGAATGGCTCGTGCGCGAGCTTATCCGGGGCCATGGTCACGTCATCGACGATGACCGGACGGCCGTCAGCGGCCATCGCAACGGCCGACACGATCCGCGGCCGGCCCTGCGTCAGCGTGCCTGTCTTGTCGAAAACGATCGTGCCGGCCTGGGCCAGTTTCTCCATCGATTCGGCCGAGCGGGCAAGGATGCCAGCCTTCGCGCCCCGCCCGATGGCCACCGTCATCGCCAGCGGCGTCGCCAGACCAAGCGCGCATGGGCAGGCGATCACGAGCACGCTCACGGCCGACAGGAGCCCCAGTGCCATCCGCGGCGGAGGTCCGATCGCCGACCAGACCAGGAAGGTGAGCAGAGCGATCGCCAGCACGATCGGCACGAAGATGCCGGAGATCCGGTCTGCCAGTTGCTCGATCGGCGCCCGCTTCTCATGCGCCTCGCGAACGAGCCGGGCGATCCGGGCCACGAGTGCCCCATCGGCTGCCGTTTCCGCCTCGACGACGATTCCCCCGGAGCCGTTGATCGCGCCGCCGAGCACGCGGTCACCGACCGTCCGCGTGACGGGCATTGGCTCGCCGGTGAGCAGCGATTCGTCACAGGCGGTCGTGCCCTCTCGAATGAGGGCATCGGTGGGAATCCGGCCACCGGGCCTCACCCGGAGCAGGTCGCCCTTCTGCACCATGGCCAGCGGGATCGTTTCGCCTCCCGGCTCACGCTCGGCCGTGGGAGGGGATAGGTCCATGAGCGCACGGATGGCGGCCGTCGTGCCGCGGCGGGCCCGGCTCTCGAGCAGTTGGCCGAGCAGCACAAGCACCACGATCATGCCGGCCGATTCGAAGAACACCTCCACGCTGCCGTCGGCCCGGCGAAACGCGTCGGGAAAGATGCCCGGAGCGACGGTGGCGACGGTACTCACCCCCCAGGCAACGAGCACGCCGAGGCTGATCAGCGAAAACATCGTGGGCCGTCCTCGACGGAAGCCCGCGAGGCCGCCGGAGAGAATCGGCCATCCGCCCCAGAAGACGATCGGCGTCGCCACGAGCAGTTGCAGCCAATTGCCAGCCTGGCCGGTGAGCCATTCTGGGAGCAGGCCGCCGTGTGTACCGTCTCCTGCTCCCTGCCCGGCATGCCCGGCATACCCGCCGTGCCCGATCATGCCCAGCATCGCCACGGCCATGAGGATCGTGGCGAGCACACCGCACACGACGAGCCGTCGCAGGTCGTGGCTGCTGGCCTGTGCCGCGCCGGCCTCCTGTCCGATCGGTTCGAGCGGCATCCCGCAGATGCTGCAGCTGCCGGGCGAACCGCTCGTCACCTGCGGGTGCATCGGGCATCGCCAGCCGAATTCCCCGGCAGCCGCCTTGGCGCAGCAGGGCTTGATGACCGGAGGCTCGGGTGCGGGCTGAATGACGTCGAGTTGCATGGGGTGTTGTCAGTGCGTGGTGGCGAGGCAATCGAGCAAGCGGGCTGCGGCGCCGGAATCGATCGCGGCCTCGGCGGTTTCCCGGGCCGCCGGCAGATCGGTGCCCCGGCCCGCCGCCCAGAGCACGGCGGCGGCATTGAGCACCACGACGTCGCGTCGCGGGCCCCGAGCGCCCGCGAGCACGTCGCGGATCGCTGCGGCGCTTTCCGCAGGGCCGGCCACCGAGAGTTCCTCGAGACGTGCAACCGGCTGCGTCGCGATACCAAAGTCCTCGGGAGTCCACTGCGAATGGGTGGTCGTGTCTGCTGACACGTCGATGACGTCGGTGGGACCAAACAGACTGATTTCGTCGAAGACTTTTGTGTTCGTGTCGTCACCGACATGGCCCGAGACGACGAGTGTGCGTTTCGCGCCCAGAAGCCGAGCAGCTTCGGCCAGCGGCTCCCGTGCAGCAGCCCGGCCGATACCGATCACCTGCACCGTCGCGCCGGCGGGATTGCAGAGCGGACCGACCAGGTTGAACACGGTCGGCCTCCCGAGCGACCGCCGCAGCGGCCCCACGCGGGCCATCGCCGGATGATGCACCGGCGCGAGGCAGAAGCAGATGCCCGCATCGTCGAGTTGCCGTGAGGACGTCTCGGGCAGCACTCCGACCGCGACGCCCAGCTGCTCGAGCACGTCGGCCGAACCGGTGCGGCTGGTCACCGCCCGGTTGCCGTGCTTGGCCACCGGCAGCCCAGCCGCCGCCGCGACGAGCGCCGCGGCGGTCGAGATATTGAACGAACCGCACCCATCACCGCCCGTGCCGCAGGTGTCGGCCACGACCGCGTGCCTGGTACGGACCGGAAGCATCCGGCCGCGCAGGGCTTCGGCCACGCCGGCGATCTCGTCGGCCGACTCGCCGAGGTCGGCCAGCACCAGCAGCCACTGGCCAAAAAGATCGAGGTCAACCGATCCTGCCAAGACGCCGTCGATAAGGTGCCGCGTCTCCTCCCGGCCGGTGTGGTGCCCCCTCCGCAGGCGTTCGAGGGAGGCGAGAACGTCGGGTGTGTCTGTCGGTTGAACCATGGAAATCTCACGGGCACGATCGGAGGCGACCGGATGGACGGCATGGACCGCCCTTTTCGGCTACGATTCAGTTCAGAAGCATTCCTCCCCCAGCCTACTCCAGGGATGGGGAGCCCGCGTAGCCAAGCACCATGGCACCATTCTCCACCATGCCTGTCACACCGCCCCGCAAGGTGATCCTGGATCTTGACCCTGGGATCGACGATGCCGTGGCGCTGACTATGGCCCTCTTCGATCCGCGGCTGGATGTCTTGGCGGTCACGGCCTGCGGTGGCAATGTCATGCCCGAGCAGGCCACCGGCAACCTTCAGGCGCTCGTTGCCTACCTCGATCCGCCGCGGTTGCCGAGGATCGGCATCGCCCCCACCGACACGGGCTTGCCCGAGAAGCCCTTTACCATGCACGGCGGCGACGGGCTCGGCGGCATCGATCTGCCGCGGGCCCAACTGCACGGCGGGCATGTGTCGGAGAAGGTGATGTGGGAAACGATCCGCGGCAATCCGCGGGAGATCACGATTATCGCTCTGGGGCCGCTCACGAATCTTTCGAGGCTGCTGCGACGTGATCCATCGATCGCCGAGATCATCGACCGGGTGATCATCGCCGGCGGCACGGTGCACGGCGGCGGCAACGTCACGCCGGTTGCCGATCTCAACTTCTACTGCGATCCTCTGGCGGCCCGGCACGTGGTCCGTGAGCCGCTCACGAAGTCGATCGTGCCGCTGGAGACCACGGGCCAGGTCATGCTCGACTTTGATTTCCTCGAACAGCTTCCAGACGAGAGTTCGCGTGCAGGCCTGCTCCTTCGGCGGATGCTGCCGCACACCTTCCGGGCCCATCGGCAACTGCTCGGCAGCGAGGGCGTGTGGATGCACGACGTCGTTGCGCTCGTGGCGGCGACGAATCCGGAGCTCTTCGAGCGGACGGCCATCGTGGCCGACGTGGAGACGGCCGGCGATCTCACCTCCGGCATGCTGGTGATCGACCGACGGCAGGTCCGCCAGCAGCGGCCGAATGCCGACTTGTTCATCAACTGCGACGTGCCGGCGGTGAAGGACTGCATCCTCCGATCACTCGCCACCGCCGCCGCGACATAAATCCCCCCCGAATCCTGGCTTGGCCGCCCGGGGGGGACACGGACAAGATGAAATCTTGCCGCCACGGGGGAGGGCACGGACAAGATGCAATCTTGCCGCCACGGGGGAGGACACGGACAAGATGCAATCTTGCCGCCACGGGGGGGGACACGGACAAGATGAAATCTTGCCGCCACGGGTGACACGGACACGATGAAATTGTGACGCCACGAGGGACACGCCGCACTTGTTGCGCGTGGTTACTGCCCTTCGAACTGCTCGCGGCTGGCAACCGGCATCCTGAGGGTGATCCGCTCGCCGTGGCGAAAAACGGTGAGCGTGACCGTGGTGGTGGTGGGCGTCACGCTCACCAGGCTCACCAGATGGTCATCGTCTTCGATCGCGACGCCATCCACCGTCAGGATCACGTCGTCGGCCTGAATGCCAGCGACGTCGGCAGGGGAACCCTTCGTGACTGCCGACACGTGCGCTCCGACGGCCCGCACCATGCCCAGCCGATATGCCACCTTCTGCGTGAAGACCCGGTCGAGCGTGACGCCCAAATACGCCCGCGATACCGAGCCCGTCTCCACCAGTTGCCGGGTCACGAACATCACCATCGAGATCGGGATCGCGAAACCGATCCCCTCGCTGCCACCGGAGTTGCTGGCAATGGCCGTGTTGAGACCGACGACTTCTCCCCGCAGGTTGACCAGCGGGCCACCGCTGTTGCCCGGATTGATCGCGGCGTCGGTCTGGATGAAGTCCTGGAACTTCACGCCCCCCTCACCCAGATCGAGATCGCGGCGGCCCTTTGCCGAAACAATGCCGAGCGTCACCGAATGTGACAGGCCGAACGGACTGCCGATCGCCAGCACCGTGTCGCCGATCTGCAGGGGATCGCCATTTGCGAGGCGGGCCGTCTCGAGATCATCGCCCTCGATCTCCATGACAGCGATATCGGTCAGCGGGTCAGACCAGAGCCGTGTCGGCCGGATCTCCCGGCCGCCATCGAGACGGATTGTGATGTTGTCGAGTTCCGCGCGGTTGACGACGTGACGGTTGGTAATCACCACCGTTCGCCCCGCGACCGTCGCGATCACGCCCGATCCCGCCTCGTCTTCGCTCGCCTTGCCATTCTTGGGCCGCAGTGCCGGCTTCTTGGCATCGATGTGAACGACCGTGGGCTTGAGCAACTGCGCGAGCCGACGGAGTTGGGCGCCCTGCCGTTCGAGCCCCTCGGCGTCGCGTGCCACCTGTTCGTAGAGCTTGTCACGGTCTGCGGTCGACAGTCGGGCCTCCCGCATGGGATCGATTCGTCCGTTGCTCCCGGCCGCCGGCCGCTCGATCGGGGCGAGCCGAACGGGTGGCTCCGACCGGACTGTCGCCGCCGCGCCGGTCGGGGGCTCGTCGGCGACAGAGCCGTGCATGGCCCCGAGCATCGCAGCTGTGGTCAGCGAGAAAACAAAGACTCTGGTCACGCTGGGAACAGCAGACATGATGAAACGCTCGTTCGTGGGCCAGGATCAATCGGCATGTCGATCCGACGAGCGACAGCATAACGGAATCGACGACAGCCTTCAGAACTCAAGATCGCCGGTGACTGTTTCCTCAGCCCGTTCCTCAGGGTTTTCATGCCCAGCCCCGCCCACCGACCCCGACCGCTCCAGCTCCCGCTGGCAGTCGATGCACATGGTGGCATAGGGCAGGGCATTGAGGCGGGCGAGGGGAATCTTGCCGTTGCAGACCTCGCAGGAGCCGTATTTGCCGGCACGCATCCGCTCGAGCGCGTTTTCGATATTGGCCAGTTCCCGGCTCTCCACCTCGGCGAGCTGCGAGCTGATCTCATCTTGGGTCGAGTCGTAGGCGGCATCGATCACGTCGCCCGGCGATTCGCTCCGGAGGTCCTTGAGCAGCGAAAGGTCGCCGGCAAGCGCGCTCCGCAATGCATCGCGGCGGCGGACGAGAATCGCCCGCAGGTTCACCAGTGAATCTTTTCGTGCCATGGGTGTTGCTCCTCTCCCAGTTCTGCGGCCTCACAAAAACCATTGAAAACCGGGCCGTCAAAAACCGGGTTGCAACCAATACTACGGGTCGCCTACCGAGTTGGTTCGTTCCCCGTCCCCACCACCCTCATTTTGCGAACATCGGCCGAAAGGCGACCGAAAATGCAGGAAAAATCGACCGTGACAGTTGGATCGACCCCCGCCGGGAAAATAAAGCACGGGAAACAGCCCGGCAGGCTGGCTTTTTGCCAGTCGCGGTCAGCGTTCGGGCGACGCAAAGCACCAGACCGTGCCGTCGTCGGAGGCGATCACGACATGCCCCGCCGCCACCGCAGCCCCGGCTGAAAAGCCCCCGCCGGCGTCGAATTCCCAAGCGGTTTCACCCGTTGCGACGTCGAGGGCCGCGATCTTTCCCGCACTGTCGGCCACGATCGTCACAGGCCCGCCCTCTTTGGTGGCGGCCACGATCGGTGACGCATCGACCTTCCCCCGCATGGGGTGTCGCCATTGCTGCACGCCATCGACGATCGAGAATGCCTCGACCGCCTTGCCACGCGAACCCACGATGACGAGGCCTTCGACGATCGCCGCGCTCGAGCGGTAGGACTGGCCGTTGGCGGCCGCCTGAACCCTCCAGGCAACGTCGGCTTTCAGGAAATCGATCGCGAAGAATCCGCCCCCCTCCGTGCCGAAAAACACCCGATCGCCTGCTGCGGCGGGCGTGGTGCCCGTCGGTCCATCGATCGGCACGGCCGCCTTCTCCTCGCCACTCTGGGCGTCGATCACGTGCAGTTTGCCGTCGCACCCTGCCAGAAACACCCGGTCGCCAGCGGCGGAGCGGGCCACCGTTGGCGAACAGCGGATCTGATCGGCGATCGAGTGCTTCCAGAGCAGCATGCCATCAGCCAACCGCAGGCTCGAGAGTGATGCGTCTTGCGAGCCGACGAGCACCCGCCCCCCCTCGCCACCGCCGCCGAGGATTGTCGGGCCGCCCGAGATCTCCCCCTCGGTTTCGTATTCCCACACCACCGCGCCGGTGGCGCGGTCGAACGCCCGCACCACGCCTGTGTCGTCTCCCGCCACCACGAGCGGCGCCGCGGGATCGAGCGACACGGCTGCCGCCGAAGAAAACCCGGCCGCCTCGGCCTTGAACGACCAGAGCGTTGCGCCGGTCTCGAGATGCAGCGCGGAGAAGGTGCCGTCCAGATCGCCGAGAAAGATCGTGCCACCGACGATCACCGGCACGGCACCGAAGGCGGTTTTTTCGAAACTGCGGTGCCACTTCTCGTCGAGCGGCAGTCTGAGCACCGCCGCCGAACGGCCGGTGCCGGCAGCGCAGCCGCGAGCCAGCGGCCACGCATCGGCCGGGGCCGCATCATCGGCGGCTGCGAAGCAAGGCATCATGGTCGAGAGCATGATCGACAGCATGATGAAGCGGGCGACGTGGCGTTCCAGACCAGACTGGATACTCTGGCTTGTCCTTTTCATCGGGCGGCCTCGTAGAGGCGGGCGAGGTCATCAACGCCGACGGTCCGCGGGTTGAATCCGGCGGTCCATTGGGTCGCAGCGGCGGCGGCCAACGCAGGGATATCGGGCGTGATGATCCCTAGTTCCGCGAGCGAACCGGCCAGCCGCCCGCGGTCGAGCAGGCCGGCAACCCAGTCTGCGATCCGTTCCGCCGCAGGCCTGCCGGTGGCCATTCCCACGTCGTCGAGATCAGCCGCGAGTTCGGCATAGCGGTATTCGGATGCCGCGGCGTTGAACCGCACGACATGGGGCAGCATCAGACCGACTGCCTGACCGTGCACCACCGAATGGGTTGCGGTGAGCGGATTGGCGAGTGCATGGGCCGCCCCCAGCATGGCGTTTTCGATGGCGAGGCCGGCCCAGGCGGCGCCGAGTTGCACGGCCTCGCGGGCGGCCACGTCGGCGGCATCGGCAAAGACGCGGGGCAGGTTTCCTGCGAGGAGCCGCCAGGCCTGTCGCGAGAAGAGTCGGGAGGCCGGCGTCGCGGCCCGGCTGACATGGCTCTCGAGCGCATGCGACAGGGCATCGATGCCCGTGAGCACGGTCACTCTGGGCGGTTGCGTGAGGGTGAGGGCGACGTCGAGGATCGCCGCGCGGAAGGCGGCCCGGGTGTCGCCACAGGCCATTTTCATGCCTGTCGATGGGTCGCTGATCAGTGCGAACGACTGCGTCTCACTGCCGGTGCCTGCCGTCGTCGGCACGGCGATCGAGGGGAGCATCGGCCCGGTGGCCTTGCCACGGCCGTGGTAGTCGTGCATCCGGCCGCCGCACGACAGTAGAAAGTTGATTCCCTTGGCACAGTCCATCGAGCTACCGCCGCCGAGGCCGACGATCAGGTCGGGGCGAAAATCCCTCGCGACGGCCGTGCCGGCCTCGACCTGCGCGGTCGTCGGGTTTTCCCCAAACTGGTCGAAGACGGCCGTGTCGATGCCCGCCGACGCCAGTGCATCGAGGCCGGCAGCCGTGTGGCCCGCCCGCACCACCCCCGGATCACTCGCGACGAGCACCCGCGTCGCGGCGAATTCCCGGGCGAGTGTGCCCAGGCGGGTCACCGTGCCGCGGCCCACCACGAGCCGTGTGGCGGCGCGGAATTCAAACGCGACGGGTGCGTCCTGTTGCGTCACGGGGCCGACTCGTTTCAGGATGCCGCGACTGCCGTTTCTGCCGGCAGTTGCACCGCCCGCGACCGGTACAGGAAGTCGATGATGTTGCCCTCGTGCGGCTGCATCCAGTCGAGCTTCGTCGTGGGAATGGGACCGAGGTTGAGCCGGTCGATGGCGGTGCAGTCGATGAGCGCCGACTGGAATGCCGGATCCTCGCTGATCGCCGTGCAGACGAGCGTGGGGCCGATTTTCTCGAGCATCGCCGCCTGGGGGCACTCCACCACGCTCACGAACGGAAACATGTATTCAGCCTTGGCGATCTCGGGCTCCGGCGATGTGCAGTGGGCCACCACGGGACGCAACCAGCCGCACCGTTCCCCTTCCACGAGACGACTGCCGTAGGCGGCGGTCATATGCGAGACGCCGGGGGCTGCGAGCCCCGCCTCGATCTGACCCCAGATCGCCTTGGCTGCGCCGGGGATCGTGAAGGCGGCGAGTTTCGCGTCGGGGTCCTGCGGCGGCTTGACATCGATCGGACCGAGCCGCTCGGCGAGGGCGGCGGCAATCTCCTTCGTATGACGGCTGGCATAGATCGCCGAAGCGTTGATGCAGCCGCGGCCGCTGTTGATCGCCACGCTTTCGGCCATCACGTCGAGATGTCGCTCCCAGTCGTCAACGCAGTCGTCACCGAGGATGAACTTTGAAAATCCCGGCCCATGCACCTGCACGCCTGGATTCGCCCGGTATTGATCGACCGTCTTGGCGCTGCCGAAGATCATGCTTCGTCGGCAGGCATTCAGGATCGCGGCGCCCACGTCGGTCGGGCCCGGATAGAGGCTGATCGCCTCCGACGGGATGCCCGCCTCGATCATGGCGGCTGCCATGCGATAGGGGGTCCACGGTTCCTGGCTGCCCGGCCTCATCACCAGGCCGACGCCCAGCGCGATCACAGGGAGCCAGAGGGTGTGGACGCCCGGGGAGTTGCTCGGCAGCACGAGGCCGAGCACCGGCGACTGTGCCTGGTAGCTCACGACCACGCCGCGGTGCTCGGTTCCGAAGCCCTTCCAGAGGATCTCCGGGGACAGACCGCGGGAAAGGGCATCGAGCATGCGGTCCATATTGGCGAGCACAAACATGTTTTTCTGCATGTTGGCCCGGCAGAGCGACTCCGGCAGGCCGGTGGTGGCCGACTGCTGCTTGACGAAGTCTTCCGGTGACTGCTTCGTATCGCCGACGGTGAGCGTGCCGTGGGCGTAGAGATTGCCAGCCGTCTGGAGCCGCTCGACGATCTCCTCGGGATCGACGGCCAAGAGTGCCGCGCGGGCCTTCCCGGCCTTTTGCAGGTCGCGGCCGACGATCGCGCCGCCTACCTGGCTGACCTCGGCGACCTTTTCGCCGGTGAGGAAGTGGACCAGCGTGTCGCGTTCGAGCGATTCGTAGGGCTTGCCGAAACGATAGGCGGGCAAATGCATCAGTAGACTCCTACGGTGGTGGATGCGGCGAGGGCACGGAACGGACGCACGCCGCTGATGCCGTCCCACGGGTAGTGAACATAGGGGAGTTCCCGTTCCCCCTCATCTCGCTCCAGAAATCCCGGGATGAACGTCTCCTGGGTGAGCGTGGTGAGGCGGACGCGGCCGGTGCCGCCGTAGGGAACGACAGCATTCGTGTCATCGAAGTCGACGACCTCGATCACGGCCCGTGGTTGCGGGGCGTAGTAGGCGATCGTGTAGCCGTCGGCGGGCACGACCGGCCGTGAGGCGGCCAGGCCCATCAGCGTGTTGCCGTAGGTCGGGGTCATGTAGGCTCCGTCGAGTAATTCCTCCACGGCGAACCTCGTCCACTGTGGTGTGAACTCGGTGCCGCCGGAGAAAATCCCGGTGATGCCCGCCTTGCGGAGCGTGGTGCCCTTCTTTTCGAGGGCCAACGCCAGGGATTCAAGCAGCTTCGGCGTGGTGAACAGGCAGCGGATGTCGTGGCCGGCTTCGAGGATCGTGATGGCCTGATCGATGCAGTGCTGCTTGTAGGCCTCGAGGTGTTCCATCCAGCCCTTCTGGATGAGTTTGATCACCCAGCGCGGGTCGAGGTCGACGCAGAAGCAGATGCCGCCGCGGTACTGGGCGAGGTGCTCGATCGAGAGGCGGAGCCGGCGGGGACCGCTGGGGCCGAGCATCAGCCAGTTGGCGCCCCGCGGAAAATATTCATCGGGCAGCGTGTCGCTGAACTGCTCGTAATCGGTGCGGAAGTCGCGGTGGTTGACGCGGGACTTCGGCACACCGGTCGTGCCCCCGGTCTCGAACACGAACATCGGCTTGTCGGCCAGGCCCTTCGGCACCCAGCGACGGACGGGGCCCCCGCGGAGCCACTCATCCTCAAACGGTGGAAACTTCTTCAGGTCTTCGTAGCACTTCACGTCCTTGAGGGGATCGAAAGACAGCGAGGCCGCGTAGTCGAGCCAGAAGGGGCAGCCGGTGGAGGGATGAAAATGCCAGGCCATCGTCTCCACGGTGTGAGCGTCGAGCCGGGCCCGGGCCGCGGCTACGGCCGCGGCATCGGCCACTGCGAAGACCGGTGGTGTGCCAGCGACGGCAGGGGCGGCGGGATGAGAACCGATTGAAGATGCCATGGTGGTTTCCGAAGAGGGTGTGAGCAGAGGGTGTGCCAGAGACAAATCTGATGTGTGAATGCGAGGCGGAAAGCCCGACAGGGAGACGGCACGCGGACGCAGAGCCGCGTTGCGGGGCCAGGAAGCACCGCTAGCTTTCCGTCGGTTTTTCAGCCGGCGGCTGCGGTGGCTGGGCACCCAGTTGCGACAGGAGTTGCAGCACGCCGTTGAAGTGGGCAAGCCGCGGGCCGAAGCGATCGAGAAAGTCGCCGAGGGCGTAGTCGCTGTCGGAGAAGCTCTCGGCGTTTTCGTAGGCCTCGGTGGCGATATTCGAGAGAAACTCGGCATGGACTTTCGCGAGCGACTCCGCGGCATGGCGGCAGGCCGTGGCCAGTTTCGGGTTGGCCTCCTTCCATGCCTTGAGCTCAGCGTTGCGTTGACGCTGTTGGAGCGAGACCTGGTTCACCAGTTCGGCGAGTAATTCACACGAACGGTGCTGCAATACGACCATGTCGCGGAGCAGCCGGCTGGTCTCCGAAGCATCGGCCGTCGGCGCCGGAGAGGGGACCGTCGAGCTGATCGTGGAGGCCGAGATGTCGAGCTGCGTGCAGACCGGCGGAACGTCGTTCATGAGTGCTCTCGCGGCGGAAGGGCCCAAACGCTGCATTATCTTAGGCAGCATGCGGGTTCTTTTCCACGCGGCGGCATTTTCGGGCGGTGTGACCGTCAGGGTTTCCCCAGCTTCCGCGCCGCGGGCTGGGCCGACCGGGATGCGGGAGGCCTGCAGGCTGCCGCTCAAGTGGACGGGTGGGATGCCCGATGGTTGGTTCGGAAGGGGTTGGACGCAGGGACGCGGCCGGCCGGTCTGGGCGGAGGGATCGAACGCAGCATGGAGCAGAAGTCGACCGAGACAGCGGGCGGGCCGGGAGCAGGGCCGCGGGCCTACGGGTTTCTCACGGCGGTGGAGTCGGGATCGCATGGCGTCTTCGGCGGCTACCTGCTGGTCGACCCGCTGGGGCGGCCGCTCGAATTCCACTGCACGGCGCCTGTGAAGGTGTCGCGGGCCCAGCAGATCCTGTTCGGCTCCACGCTGCAGGCGCACCTGCACGGCCAGCAGATCGGCGGCACCCTCCTGGCCGAGGGCACCATAACGCCCGATCTGGTGCTGACGGATCTCGAGGCGATGCTGCACGTGCGGAGCCACACGAAACTGCCTGTTGCACTGGTCCGAAGCGGGGCCGCTAGCCCGCTGGGCGGCAGCAGCTTTCTGGTGGGCAACACGAGCGTGAGTCCGCATGCCAACGATTGCGGTCGCGGGGCAGAGTTGCAGGAGAGGCTGGCGGAACTCGCGGCCACCGTCGATCTCTGTGAACCGTTCGAACGGATCCGGGCTGCCATTGACGAGGCCCAGCGGCACTGACTCGGCATGTGTCCGGGGATGTCGGCAGGTCGCGTCGAAGGCGGGCCCGAAGATCGCCGAGGAGTCTTTTGATGACAGCAGATTCGAGGGAAGCCCGGCCTGTGCATTCGTGGGTGGGGTCTGCACTGATGCTCCCATCGGTGACGGTCGCCGATCGCGTCGATCTCCAGATCGCCCCACCGCGTGCGCTGCGATTCCCGATCGAAGCCCCGCGGCCCGTCGTCACGAAGGTCGGCCTGGTCGATCCACGGCCCGCAGTGCGGAGCTTCCGGTTTCAGCCGTCGGCGGCCCTGCCAGCGGCCGCGTCGAAGCCAGCATCGAAATCGCTGCCATTTCCCGCGGCGGTCTCGCTCGCGGCGGTGCCCGGGCAGGGAGGGCCAGATGCCGCGGCAGTCGCCGATGCGACGTCACCGGCCCCGAAGCGGACGCGGATCGCCCCGCCGGCGGATGTCGTCAAGCTCTCGGAGCGGTTTTTCTACCTCCTGCAGCCGGACCTCGAGACGATCCTCGAGACCAGCAGCCTCGAATTTCCCCGGCAGCCGTTTCCCTTCCAGTTCGACGGCATGGCGTTTCTCATGCCGCGG
>Ga0247831_1005281_pt1 | contig 16335 bp, 15 predicted proteins | sample LaCruzMarch2015__9_FD_192406 | JGI IMG/M metagenome (GOLD analysis project Ga0247831, IMG submission 192406) | Freshwater microbial communities from meromictic Lake La Cruz, Castile-La Mancha, Spain - LaCruzMarch2015_1m | ecosystem: Environmental > Aquatic > Freshwater > Lake | place: Spain... | reverse complement strand
AGCAGTTTTCATTAGCAAGGTCATTAAAGGCAAAAATTTTGGCGGGAACAAGATGGCGATAAGCAAAACTCAAATTAGACACACTCCATTCATGAGCTCAAAGATACGATGGATTAAGAAGGATTAAGAAGGAGGCAACAGTACGAGATGAATGCATCATCATCACCTATCCCATCGCACTATGTCTCTTCTGGCATTGCCGTCAACGGCAATTATACTACCTCCATGACGTCTTTGTCGGCGTCGTCGTCATCCAAACCATTTTGGCATTACGAAACTGTGGAAATTGAAAATTGGATACGTAATTTAACGCCTGGCGTGGCCAATACCGGTGGGATGCTCTTCGTTCCACTGCTAATACAATCATCTAGCAGCAATGCTGCGACAGCAGTATCATCGACGAGGGTGGTGGTGGGCGATTTACTATTATCGAATTTAATACGTGCGCTGTCATCGGCATCCTCCTCTCATCACCACGCGACAGATCCAAAACGGATCAAGTTGGAGGGGGGAGGACACAACAATAACAATACGAATGAAAGGGGAGGAGATGAATTTAACATCCTTGATCCAACATTTGCACATTCCTCCACTGACGGTGTAACCTCATCCACCACTGAATTAGGGACGGGTGCTATCTTATCACGATTGACATTGGGTGGATTAACGAATTGCCTATCCGGCGCAGTCGGCGGGGTCGTGGATACATTAACTTGTATCCCATTAAGTGATCTTACTGGAAATGGTGGAAGAAATGGGACACAAAGAGGTAGTAGTGATGATGATATTGCAAAAATGAAAGAGGAACGAAAGCGTCATTTGGATATTACAATACCCACTGCGTACAACATAACAGTACGTGAAGTAATACAATTGGCGAAAGGATTACATCGATCAATATCGGCACGTACTGAAATGGACATCTTAGCCACCACACCACGTCGTATAGCCGACTTACTATGTCCTGAAATATCGGATATGGAATTACGTTCTATACGTACACGTATATATGATACTGTCGTATTAGGACTTGGGACACATTCCTCTGCCAATGCTGCATCATTAGAAGATGAAACATTAGAAATACCCGTGGCGACAGCATCTGCCACAACGAAAGGACATGAAATAGAACAATGGAAACGTTGTTCGGCATGTAACAATTCCGATCAAAGTTTATTTGTACTAGATGGTAAGAATGGTGATGTAATATGTACCAATTGCGGTGTTGTCAATTCCGAATCGATCATGCATGAGGGATCTCAATTTCGTAAATTCGAGGGCGAAGAAGATCGGAATCATCATGGCGAGGTGCCCAATCCATTATTTTCCAATTCACATAATATGGCCACGACGTTGGGTGGTATGTCATTCACGCCCGGTGCAGGTATGGGTGGATATGGCAGTGCGGCACGGGGCGGTATTGAGAATATACTACGCAATGCACATGCTTATACTGGTGAGTTTATATATATGATCATCATTGAATTTCGTTTTGTGTGTGGGATGTATGATATATATTTTTCTAATTTTGTCTCCGTACATCGCATTTGTGCTACAAACAAACTTACATCAGAAATGAACATTAGTCAATTCGGTAAGGAGGAGAAGAAAACTCGAATCGGGTATAAGGATCGTCAAAAGAAGGATGCCTTCTATCAGGTACGTGAAAACAAAATTAATTACACGTAATCCTGCGACACCGAGAGAGTACACATGTAATCTCACAACAATACATTAACAAAACAACCCTCAGATGGCACATGCCGGGGATGCATTAGGTCTGCATGAGGCAGTCGTCCAACGTGCCAAGGAATTGTTCGCGGGATTTCGTGACGATCGTGAGATGGTCCAACAGTTCAAGGGTGTTATTGCGGCATGTCTAGCCGAGGCATTCGACCAACTGAGTAAAGATGGGAAACAATTGTTGAAGAAAATTGCAGGCGAATCCTCCTCGCTGGACGAGAGTCCCAACAACGGCGTTACACACGCAAGAGCGAGTCGTCGGAATGATCTACATAGTGCCTCACTTGCGGGGAAGGGTGGATTACTTCTTGATACTACAGTCGTGTCTCATGGAGGTGTGGGTGGAGCAACATCTAGTTTGGATGAGAAGAAGACGTCGTTACTAACTGGCCAAGCATTCGAGACAAAGTCTGCTGCTACTTGGGACATTGATGACTGCAAATGTTGGATGATTGAGGCTACCAAGTCTATTGCAAAGTCTTGGTTCGAAGCTCGTCAATCATCTACAGCTCTCCTTAATGACGAATCAAAGGCGATACCAAAGGGAACCATAGATGAATTGGAAGGAAGTCTCATTGAGCATACGCTCAAAATATGTGAGTACCTTGAATTGGAACTAAAGCACAAATCCGATGGCAAAGCCAAATCAACGACAACAGGAGGATTACACGTTAACACACCCCGTGTGGGTGACATGGGTAACATTGGGATTAAATGGCAACATTCATACGAACGAGGGTCGGGTGGGAAGGGCGGTGTAGGGAATAGTGGTCGGACGATATCGGGAGTCAAGCCTGGCGAACGTAGTAGTAGGACGGCAGGTCAAATCCTATTATTGCTAACCGCGAAGAAATTTGCTAATATAATTAATGATCAGGTAGCTGGAGCTGCACTCCATAAGGAGTTGAAGGGTGTGATTGGACGAGAAGATGCCAAGCAACGCCTTGACAGGAGAGATGAGGCAACGAAGGCACGATTGAAACAGATGAATAGAAAACCATGGTTACAGGCGAGAGTACAACTATAAACAATATATCGTATATTAATAATTTGCTACCAAAATGACCTTCCGAATTTATCGATTGGATCACTGCTTTCACAAGGAAGCTTTGATGGCTTGTCACGATAGTGACAACTAAATATAGGTTCCATTGAGCAACACGGTTGAACGAGTTCTTCCTTATTTTCCAATGATTGTCCAATTTCCCTCAAGTCTTTGATTGGATTGCTTATACAGTTGTCCGTCACGTACCATTCGCCGAGTTGTCGTAGAAATAGAAGTTTGTCATCCTTATTCTCTGTCCATGACATGTGAAAGATATACGAATCTGTCTCCCCTTTCACAAACTTTTTCATAAAGTCAAGATTTCTATGATAGTGCCATCCGCCAGGAAACATCTCGGTATCACGATTAATAACTTTAACATTCAGTCCGAATAGTGAGCTATGGTCTGATAGTAATTGAATGAGAACCTGCTGGTGTGAATCCCATGTTATTATCAAATCGGCATGCAGAAGCAATGCTGTGAATAAATATTGAGACTTTTTGTTGGCACGGACGTAGTAAAAGCCACTGTTGGCCGAATAGGGTGCGTACCGTAGAGAATTAGATCCATCGTGTTGGAATATAACATCAAAGTGCGAGAGATTGGACGACTGATTTTGGAAGTATTCCAACGGATCTTTCTCTGGATTTAGCCAAACTATATCCACATCTTGAAATAATACATCATACCCCAATAACAATGGATATAGTACACATAATACCTTTGCATACATCATGGCTGAGAAAATCCTATCTCCATATCGTCTTGCCTGACCTTTTGGTAGTTTGCCCAAATTCTTCTCATCATAATAGGTTACCAAGCCTAATCCCTCAGCAATTTGTTTTGTTTCTATATCAGATGGAAAGACCAATACATGTCCCAAATCAAAGCCACGTCTACGTGCTGAACACGCAAAGTTGATCAATAATGCGCTTTGACCCATATTACAAGTAAGTACAACCACGGCATTATTCCGTGCAATACGTTTCAGTAATGGATCAAGTTCTTCCATAATAGTATCGACATTGTCGAAAAAAGGAAGCAGTCGATCCCAATGCTTTGTGACATACCCTTCGAATGGTGGTGCATAGAAGTGTGCCCTGCCTTTCACTTCGGATGCCATATATCCTCGACTTACTGGCACAAGTGGCAATTCCGACTTTATTGGAGAGGATGTAATTGTATCAACTTTCATCCAACGTTGGATATGATAGCTCTCAAAGTTGCCAATTATGGCCGTACATTGTCGTACATTGCCTGGATTGCTAGTGAATATTACATTCATTGTGTCACAATTTTCAGTTGCAGTCGTTGCATCTGTCAAGGGAATGTCAACAAAACCATCATCATAAATTGCAGAATGTGCAAGTAATTTGTCCGATGCGGGCAATCCTTCCTTCTTCTGATAGAGCATGAGTACATCTTCTGTGGACGTCCCATCGCCAGTTTCTACTGGATTGCCAAAATCAAAGTAGTCATTAATATTGTCTTTCTTGATTCGTACCATGCCATTTAATGATCCACCCATGGACTTTTTGGGAAAGCGCCTCATTTGTTGCAAGCCGTTCTCTAATTCATTATCCAATTCATCTTCATTGTCACCGTCAGATCGATCGTCCTCATTCTCCTGGAAATGATGCTTTTCCACTTCTCGTTTCACATAGATCTCAATCAGTTGCTCTTCCGACAAATTCGTACAATCAACAACACTCCCAGATTTCGCATCGTCGTGATGTTGTATCAGACGACCTACGCCTATAGTGTTACCATGATTTTTTGATAACGAAGTACTGTGACCATAAATCGACCCTGCTAGATAGGAGGACCCGCATAACAGTAGTACGAACGCTGTTTGTACTAAAACAAAGATATATCTCTCGACAAAGCCTACATGATGTCGTAGATGATTGTTGGACTGCCGCAGTGTTATTACTGGCTCTGAACGGAGTGGAAGCATGACATATCTAGATGAGAACATCTGGTCATTGAAATTGGCGGGACTTGAGGTAGTCAACAAACACACAAACCCGACCCATGACATCTTCCATCCTCGAAAGGCTGTGCCTAGCTCTGTCAGTGTTCCACATCGGGGGCCATCCCCTTGCCTCGATGGCCTTTAACCCCTCCGCCTCATTCATCACTGCCACCCGTCCGTCATTGGCGTCTGTGACATCAATAAACACTGCAGTTATCACCACCTTGTCAAAGAACAATAGACATCACGACAATGGCCGAAACAGCATCATCACAAAGCCTATCCCCAGCTCGTTCTTCAGCACCACCGCACTAAAAATGTCATCATCCGATGAAACAACAGCAACAACTACGAAATCATCCCTCCCAGTATTCCTTGATCCAGGTACCAAAGGAGGAGTCGTCGTACTCTCGATAATACTATTCGTACTACCAATAATTGCATACAATGTCGCCGTAGGGCCAATGCAAATGGATGAAATTACTGTAGGACGGAATATCGGTGTGGGATTCTCAATTATTACCATGCTCCTATGGGGCAGTACATATATCTTCAGAGTCGCCACGAAAGATATGACATATGCCAAACAGTTGAAAGATTATGAGGATGCGGTCATTGCGAAACGGTTGGAGGAATTGGATGATGATGAAGTACAGGCGCTAGTGGAAGATATTGAACGCGAAAGATTTTAAGTAATTCGTGCGGCGAGACTGTGCAAAAATAAGTAAAAGACACGGTGATAACTAGGATGATTGTAGCGGGAAAGAGGTGGAGAGAAGGAGTGTGGGAGGGGGGGGACACAAAGATCATTCCGTCACATCGGTTATGACAGCCCAGGGATTGAGTAAATTGATAGTTGAAGATATTTAATGAATAACAGAATGGAAGACACACGTTACCCAGATTATTTGACTAGTAGATTATTGTTTAGATATATTAATGAGCCAGCAAAAATGTCTCCCCCCCTCCCCTCTTCTCTTTTAAACAATCCGCTCCAACTCTGTGGCATAACTCAAACTTTGTGCCATTAACTTCATTGACGGGATATCCACGGCCTTACTACCCAGAGGTGGAGGTTGGAATGTCAAACTATCCCCCTCCACAATCCAATCTTCTCTCTTATCCTGCAGGTAGTCCTGCAATTCATTCAATGATGTAAATTTCATCATCGTCACCGCGTCAGTTAGTGTCATGGACTTGTATGATACCTCAATACAATCGGCAATCGAATCCCGTACAGTCTCGAGTAGACTATCCATAAAGTAACTGTATGTTGGATCTGGCACGGCGGATCCGGCAGCAATTACCTCATCATAACTCCCCACCATTAATTGACGTTCTAGTGTAATAGGGAATGATACGTAGGGTGTGCTTGCCTCATCGTCTGTTAATAGTTCCAATTCGGAATGAAACTCGGATAGTCGATTGTGTACTAGTAGATGCATAAGGTTGAGACCAAGTATATGACACTTGCGCTGCGATGTCATATTTGACGACGACGACGAATTGCTGCCACTACTGTACGATGCCAATGTAGCATAGTAGGGTTTTAACTGAGACATATTCCTAGCAAAGGACTCCATATCTAAATCATCGGCCACTGATAGAATAACACCCAATTCTAACGCATTGGCCGCGAGTAAGATGGATTCCAACGGTGCGGTACCATTCGTTGGGATGTCAAGCATCCATATCTTAATTTTTGTTAATGTCACCTTCCCTGATTCAATGTCATTGGCTTGTACCTGTCGAGTTAGGTCGGCTAGAAGAGCTTGAGCGTCCGCCATTGTTATTTGTTTAGGAGTCCGTCGATATCGTTTGTATGAGGAAGTAGGTACCCTTCGTCGGGCTTCTTTTTATTGAAAATCTCTCAATTTATCGACATCGCAAACAACTCAAACGTCAAGCAACGCGATTATCGATTATGCACCAACAATGTATCAAAACGCGCTCAATACTACGTCGACTGGATGAGCTAGAGTCGTGTTTGTCCTCTCGTGTTGCTCGTCATCGTCGTCGTGCGACGAATCTTTTGGATGTGACACCGTCAACCAGACGAACACACGTGAGGTAAGTTTATAAAATATAATATACTTTGTGTCATTATTTTTTGACCAAACTCCGGTCGTCGCATACTGATTATACAACCTTTGTGTGTCTGCATCCCGATGCTCTATGGCAACAAACATGATTATCCGGCGAATTACAGAATATTTGTTTCCCATCGAGTCGAGGGGGGGGACGATGACGTCGCCAATGCCGATGACAACAACAACAACAACGAATTAGGAGGAGGAGGTCATCCAACTCCGACCATTGCAGCCACTGGACGGCCCGCGAGCGGCATTGGTGCCGGAGGCAAGGACTTTGGCGCACTCATGCAATCTTCGGCCCACCCGATCATTGCTGCTACTGCTGCGCCACTACTACCGCCGAAGCCTCCTCATCAAATGACACCCAAGAGGGGTATGCGTAAATGGACATTAGTCATCGAGGGTGGACTATTAGTTAAACAACTTGATTACGACAGTGCCAAGCTGGTCGATGAGCGGTTGAATGCCGGTTTGCCAATTTTGGGTTGTACCAATGGCGAGGAAACCGATGACAACAACCATGTCGATGATAAGGACAGAGTTATTCGTCCACCCCCTCTTAGTAAAGATCATTGGCGAGGTGGTACGGCAGAACGTGAGAATGAGAAGGAGATGGAAAAGCTGAAATTTACACACTTATTTGATAAGATGGAGGTAGAAATGAGAGTATACAAGCAAGGCGAGTCGGCAACATCAACAGCAGTAGCAGCAGCTGCTGCAGGAGATGAAACATCTGCGATTACACGTAGTGGTCTTGGTTCTGTTCCAGACCCACCACACATGACAGCAACACCATCCATTGCCAATAATAATAATCTGCCTCATATTGAAAGGTATACCTGGGAACGCAATGGCAGGTCGACTAACACACCCGACTCGGATGCATTCTTCATTGTACACAATGAACAGAGTGAATTCATACCCATGGGAGGAAAGGTATTTAAAAGTACATTCAAGGTTGATCACATAGCTACACGGATTAAGCTATATCGTAGACAGCCATTGTCGAATACGAATGACGATGATGCTAACTATATACCCTCACCACAATTATGTCATGTCTTTTTTCCAACATTTATTGGTAAAAGTGCCGCTGCCGATCGCAAAGGAGGCAAGGGTAGTAGTAAAAGTGATAAGCCCAAGAAGAGGATAAGATCGACTGGCGGGGATACAATAGCGCTCTCGTCTGCAGCGTCTACTGCCAGTTTGGACAATTCTAATAATGATTGCTTTGACGAAGGTGGTGGCAAAACAACATCGTCATTTGCCGATTATCATCCATCGTCAACCACTGATCAGTATATACCCAACACACTCACGATGGAAGAGGTACTTCATGCCATCTTCTTTTACATCCGAAGTAGGAATCTACAAGATGTCATTGACCTATCGGTTGTTATTAACAATGACGAGTTGTCAAGCTTATTCGGTTGTACTCGAATGCTATTCTCAGATGTAAGGAATATCCTGCTTCAGAAGCAGCTGCTTGTTAAGGTCGAATCGTTTACACATCCCATAATTTTGAATTATGAGATGACATTGAATGGAGCAGAGCCCTTAACAAAGACACGTCCCACGATTACGAATACAACTATGTTGTCTAGTACACAAAAGGTTGACAACGAGGCAGCGGAGTCAACGAAGAGAAGACGAGTCGCTACCAATACTACTACCAACGATGAAGATATTGCTTCCCAACAACAGACAGGAGGATCTGTACAGCAACCATATCAAACGATGTTATCAGTCGATGCTGATATTGACATTCCAAATCTCTTTCCTATACGTACGCGTAATGTACTACGACTTACGAAGGATAGAGAGTATGATTACAATAGTAGTCGGACGAAGGCACAACGGTCCCTCACATCAATGAAGATTGATGAGGTAACGGCCAAGCATGTTATGGGGGATGTTGTGACAGGGAAGGGCCTTGCGCCGTATCATAAACAGGCTTTGATGGCAATTGCGGCAGCGTCCAATCCTAGAGGAGAAGCACAACGTGCAGCAATGATTGATCTGCGTACTGCTGCATTGATGGAAAAGTTGGAGGAACAGTGTTCAATGGCTAGCGGATTTTGGCAAGTCGTGGATGCGTGTAAGGGCATATGCAGTAGTACTCCTAATTGATTATTTAATACTATGTTCATAACAAGTTTTTATTGTACAAAAACGGTATTGCTATGATCCATCCTTCAACTTGTGGTGAACCCAGGTAGAGTTCGCATTAATTCATTGACTCGACCAGCTGCAATAAACTCTTCTACTGACACAAGTTCTCACCCTTCAACAACGGGGAAATCGTCGAACTCAGTCAACCAAACTAAGACGACCGAAATGTTGTCACCAGATCCCCGTCGTAATGCCTCGTTAGCGATAAACCTCGACATATTTTTCCTTCTCAAATACTTGAGACACGCCATGTCCTCATCACATGTAATTGCTGCCCCATCTTTGGGTTGAGCCTTTAGTCGCTTGTGAACATACGTCACAACTTCTTGACTTGACATGACATCCCACAACCCATCACTCGCTAATATAATGAATTCATCCTTCCCATCAATAATCGGGAAGCATTTGATTTCAACCTCCCCCGACACTGCAGGCTTCGCAAATTTGTCACCCACGGCACGAGATAAGCTCAAATTTCTTACTCGATGGACCTTACAATAATGATCCCACTCAATCTTCTCCCCCATGGCAAGTATCCGTGCCTTCTCTCGTTGATCATTAGGCTTATGATCGCGTGTTAGATCCACGGCAGCACCATTCCTACTAAGTACACCGCGGCTGTCACCAATGTTGGCAGAAAGGAGGGTACGTGTGCCATCAGTAGCTTCATGAAGGAGAGTAGCAACAGCGGTACTTCCTTGATATTCAAATTCCTCATCACGAAGAACTTCATTGTCCACTTGATCAAAAGATTCTTTCAGTGCAGTGGCGACTGCCGACATTGGTAAATTGCCTACTCTAGAGATGTCATACGACTTAGATGATGTATCCTCATTGTTATCAACACTGCTATTGGTGGCATCTCCACCAGTCTTGAATGACTTAATGAAATTCTTTAACTTGCCACCAGATTGAAGAAGCATTTCCTGTTGAAATAGCTTTTCAGAAATGATAACATGTAGCCGATCACGTAGATATTGACTAACCCCACCTCCTCCATGACCGTCAAACACTGCCGATAATCTACCACCAGCAACAACTATGAACTCGTCTTCCATGGATAGACGTCCACCTCGTAATGCTCTTACTGATACCTGACAAATGAGATTTTACGAATGAGTGTCAAAAATACAGTGAAATAGTCAAGAAACAATGGTAGATGTGAATACTTACCTCATAGGCTCTGGGTGCAGCAGCTTCTTCCAATCCTAATATATCTTCCTTGTCGTCTTGTTCCTTAACGGATGAATCAAATGAATGCTGATATTTGTCAGCACCTGGTCCGCTACCACCACCACCATCACTGCCATTATTATTACTACCCCCCGAACCACCATGTCCATTCATACCACCTCCCCCACCTACATTATTTGTCTTGTTACCTCGAAGACCACCATCAACATTAGGTCCAAGAAATATAGATCCGACTGATGCCGCAGCACCAGCACCAGCGAATAATAGAGCGGCACCTGTTAATAATTCAGCAGATGACCATCCACCACCGGAGGTATTACCCTCTAATAACAGTGCTCTTCCTCCACCACTTCTGTGCGATGATGATGAAACTGATGTTGCTGCTGTGGCACTAATACCCACGCTTGTCTTGCCCATAATGTCACCAGTTTGAGACTGTAGCGTTGGTGCTGCAATTTTACTCGATGGATCGAGTGCAGCGGTTTGAGAGGTTGTTCTTCTTGTAAGTCCTTTATTATTGCAAGCAGCAGTGCTGTTGGTGCTGTTCCAGGCAACGACAGCTGGGACCCCCCTCCCGCCTCCAACAGGAGGAAGAAGCTGTTGTCTACTACCATGTCCAATACTAGCTAGACTTTGTACACCTACGAAACTATTAGTATCCATTATTGTTGTTGATGATGTCGGCGATGAGTGCACATGTCGCAAATTGAGTGCAGTCGATGCGGAACATGCCGCCGTAGTGCGAAGTGAGTTACATAAAGTGCACGCAGCCCCTGCAACAGCTAGTGTGGCACCACCACCACCACTACCGGAGGCAGTACCCGAGCCACGGCTACTACTGCGTTGAGTTGTTGGGGCGACTACTCCTCGATAACCATTCGACAACGCCGTACTGCTGCGTACAACTAGGACGTTCGCGGCAGCGTTCATGCTTCTCCTCTTCTTCAACCCAAAGTTGAAACAAGCGAGTGTATCTTTCGAGTGTATCTTTTGAACAGCGTAGCCGACAATTTAACGACGGATTTCCTGTCCTGCAAAGGCCCACTACTAAAGTAACCACTGGCAAGAGGGTGAGCGATAACAATCGATCAGTAAACTATCTAGCGGAGTGAACCACTACTTGAAGATCAGGTCGGTTCTCATGGCATGGGGGAGGCCTCGGTGTCAGAAAATGAGCGGGGAAGAAGCGATTTTGGATTTTGAGGACTTCGACCCAAAAGTGAAAGTGAAGTATCGTAGGTGGTCAAAGACGTTCAAAAGAGTTGCAAGTCAATATGAGGTAGGTAATAAGTGAAAAGCAATTATCAGAATAGGAGCAAATATCATATAATATTTTCAAAAGTCAGAAGATTTTCAACTCATGGAGTTGATACAAGATTGCAAAGTTAATGTGAACAATGATGCATTTTATCAATTAAATCCCTCTATTACCTACTATTCGACAACAGCTGTAATTTGTATCGTATCCTCCAACTTTAAGAATTTTTCAATATCATCTTTCAACTCGGTCAAATACCTCAATTGTTCCTCCTTATTCTGCTTCCCCGGTCGACTGGCACGATTAATCCCAATAAGATCAAATGTCACAGCATTACTTAGATATAATGAATCACCAGTACGAAGCTTTTCATCGGTTAATAATTTGCGTGCCTTCCCCAACTTCGCTTTGCGAAAGTAGGCATCTGATTCTTTTGTATATTGCATCACATCCTCGTACGAACCTGAATTGATTAATTTTGTTAATGTTGATACAACACCGTCTGAAGATTGGAGTTCATATCGTATAGCATCAAATGCCTCCTGGACGGTTTGTTTTGTTATGATTGGAGCATCCTTGGCAATTGCTGGGAGTGGTGAGGTTGTCATTATCGCTGATGTTGTAGTTAATGATGTAGCGATTGTAGCGGCGATGGATCGTTTTACAAAGTTTCGACGTGTCCTCACAATGGAGGTGAATTCAGCTGATTTTGTTGATGATGATGATGATGAAATGTATCGTTTGAAGAAGCGATCTAGTGATGTAGTAGTTATGGCGATTGCTCCATCACGTTCTCCTTGACTTGCACATCCTATGCGAGTTGACGCCCCGCCGCAATGAGTCGAGGGCTGCTGATGTTGACAGCAGCACGGGTTAACGAAGCCGTTAGACTGCGTGGATAAGACGAGTACAGCCGAGAATACTGCCTTGAATAGCAGCATGATGTTGTCGTCGCCAAGCCATACAGAGTTCACCAAAGGACCCGCCTTTTCATCATTATGTCCCCAAGGAGACAACAAACAGAGTAACAAACACTCCTGCTGTATCGTAGACTTCATGTCCTTTGCCACTAGAAGACGATCACTGGGATATCTATCGATACTCGTCGCAGTAGGTTGCATTGCTTCATCCTCTGCCTTCGCTGGTAGCACTCTTGTGCGAACAAAGGTTCTCACTGATGGAGAGCATACACCGAACAAGAAGCGTGGACGCAACAATCATATGAAATCGAGAATAATAACAAATAATATACAACAAATTGCAGGAATACGCCTCAATGCCGAGTCTGATAATGTGAATAACGAAATCGTTCGACAAACACTGGAATCGAATAATCTTGAGAAGATTCTATCGTACTTTCAATCTCATCCCACCACAATCGCATCACTCACACAAGTACAAATTCAATCGATATTTTACGCCATCGAAGTGGCCACGGTTGAATCTGATGAGAATACTGTCAACAAACGTATGCTAGAAGATACTGCGCGTACTATTGAATTCCGTTCGTTAGATCGTGTGAGAGCACAAATGACAAAGATGTATCGACTATTACGTGAGGAGGGACAATTACATGTGTTTGGTGCTGTAGGACGATCACCTCCACCATCAATCATATCCATATCACCATACTCATCACCATTATATCCAGCATCGGGATCGAAATTAATATCACCAACACTATTGGAGACAATAACGGGGATGGAAATGATAAGTTTGACACCCAAACCAACCAATCTCCTTCTATATGGTGGTGCTGCATTGGCAGTATTAGAGGGCCTAACGAGTCTCTACTATGGTATTAATTTCAATCTACTAGTCTTCTTTACAATACTTCTTGCGGTTGGAGATCAAGTATTGGTAAGTGGTGCAATCTTTGAGACGGCATTACGGATGGTCCGTCCAGAAATGTCACAAAGGATTACTCGACACGAAGCAGGACACTTCCTGTGTGCGTACTTGTTAGGGTGTCCAGTCGAGGGGGTTGTACTGAGCACATGGGCAGCATTGGCTGATGGACGATTTAGTGGTAGGTCCACTCGCGCCGTGTCTGCGGGGACATCCTATTATGATATTGATTTAAGTGAACAAATCTCTGGCAATAAGCCATTAACGAGAGAGTCTATTGATCGATACTCTATTATTGTCATGGGTGGGATTGCTGCCGAGGCTATCGAATATGGACGTGCCGATGGTGGTGCTGGTGATGAGGATGCTCTTGTTCGATTTTTACGATCGCTTAATCCTCGAAGTAAAAATGCCGTCTCGGCTTGGACTCCCGAGCTTATCCGGAATCAGGCACGTTGGGGAGCCACGCAAGCAGTTTTGCTGCTAAGGGAGTACAAACCGTGCTACAATGCGCTTGTTGATGCACTGGAACGAGGGGGTGATCTCGGACAGTGCATTGTTGCAATTGAAGAGGCAGCGAAGACAGAGAAGAAGGGTTGGCTACAAGCACCATTTGGCATCATAAGCGAAGAAGGGGAGTTTGGAAAATGGACGAAATTCGACGAGACAAACGATCAGAGTAGTGTAGCGGTATCAGCAGTGAATGGCAACCATGGAGGGCCTGAAAAATTTAGCAGCTCAACATCGCTGGATGAAACAAATGGTGTACCTACGTATGGTAAGGACTCGTTAACAGATACTGAGGAATTCTTGAGAAAGTATCGAGATGTCATGGAAAAGAAGTTGGCAAGCATAGATGAAAAATTGGAAGAGATGGATGCCAAGGAAGGCAAGGTTCCTCCGAATGTATAACATTGCTAAATAGAAACTGATGCTAGGTTATTATCAACCAAGAAGTTACCATCTATCGTCATCCCATCCATTACTCCTCATCTGCCTCATCTTAGCTTTTTCCAACTTGCGTTCCTCACGCTTTAAATCCACTCCAAATGCCTCCTCATCTTGGTGACGAGCTTCCAAGTCTCGGTGTCTTATACACATGCTCACAGGCTGTAGCACGATCCCATTTGTTCCTGAACAACCAAAACGATTACCGTCATTCCGCCTCAATCGAGCTTTTAACACTACTGCGAGATGTTCCACCAATACGACCGCGCGGTGTCTTCCGTACTCACTCCCAATGGATATTGTCATGGTAAGTGGTGATAACGCGCCGTGTCCACCCTCATCAATTGATTCCACAAGGATCTTTATAATCTCGTCGGCAATGTCATCGACACGTTGTCTCATGGGACTCCGTTCTTTGTTTTTCATTATATCATCGTCCTCCTCCTCATAATCGATTTCAGCGTCATCGTTCAATTTAGATGGGTTAAGTAGAGACCGTCGGACGAGGTATTGCAATCCATTAAACTTGGAAATATGTCCTGGAGCACGATCTAAATCACGTATATCCAATGGTGGTAGAGGATGGGTGTAGGTGAATCCATTCCTAGCATGAGATGGGGCACCATATTTATATCCGAACGACATCAATTCAAGGTGTATGAAGGCCTTGTCATAGTGAGCCAGCATCCCGTTGCTAATGTGTTGTTCTTCGTCGGCGTTCCGAGATGAAGTGAGTATTGCGTCGTCAATAGTACTGCGAACGGTAGATGTGGCTGGCACCACTGATCTATGCCCTTGTCGTTCCTTCTTCCAATCTTCACTTTGCTCGCCATATTCAGCCATGAGGTCCGAGAGTGGCATTTGACATCGTAAACTAAAGTCATCACTTGTCAATTCGTTCACAATGTCCTCCTCCACGCCTTGCAGCTGTCGTTGTGGCTGATGTCTTTTCGAATCCACATCTTGCTTTCCATATTCAACTAATAGATCCGACATCGACATTTGACGTCGCGACATAAAATCTGAGCTCGTCATATCCGCGCCATCAACTTCACTTGAATCGTTTATATCAACAATAACATCGTCATCATTACCATTATCGTCATCATTCTCCGCCAAACCGAAGGCATCCATCGAGACAAGGAGTGTCATGGCGGCAGTACACACGATAGCTGTTGTGATGTCATCGGTCGTCTTCTCTTCAAATTCAGTTGTTATTACGGATTTAATACCAGCAACAATTGTCTCATCCTGATTAACATTCGTTTCAATGTCATGCAGATTCATTGGGGTCAATGCATCATCCTCTAGTATCGAGCTACTTTCCTCCGAAATTTTTTTCTGCTGCACTGCTCGTCGCTGTTGTCCGTCGTTACTACTTCCACCACCACCAGCCCAACGACTGCTACCAAATCCAACATTACTATTGCGAAAATCAATATTTGCCTTTTCTTTACTCACACGTAATGTCCTTCCATCAAATCGTACCCCGTCTAATATACGTATGGCATAATCAACATCATTAAATTCTACAAATGCAAATGCATTATTATTAAAACCTGTGTGTGAAACTACAATACCACCATTCTGTGCGTTCGTAACGCGTAGATTATTTGGTAGGAATAGTTCAGTATGTAAACGCGACGGAAGATCAGGACGGTAACGAAGGTTACCAATGTATGCCCTCTTCTTCTTCTTGGTGACGATGGATTGTTTCATCTGGGGTAGTCTCCACCCTCTACCATACCAACGACATCATCCACCATACCACTCAATCTACGAACCGAACCAGTCACGGTTCGTTTCTTGTTTCTTGGCTGAATTTTAAAAAATTCTACACTTCACATAGTAGTAAGTTTCCCCGGGGACAACTTGGTCGGCGGGAAGTGGAAAGGGGATTCTTTACACCACGCCGAAGAACAAACATGAGTTATCGGCGTGTGAGTGGAGTCGATTATAATCGTCCAGGTGTCACTATTTCGTCCATGGGGGCCAAAGGTGGGCTCGGTGTAGCATCGGCGGTTCGTGGGTGACACAGTAGCCAGCACGATACACATT
>Ga0247831_1005280_pt1 | contig 16338 bp, 15 predicted proteins | sample LaCruzMarch2015__9_FD_192406 | JGI IMG/M metagenome (GOLD analysis project Ga0247831, IMG submission 192406) | Freshwater microbial communities from meromictic Lake La Cruz, Castile-La Mancha, Spain - LaCruzMarch2015_1m | ecosystem: Environmental > Aquatic > Freshwater > Lake | place: Spain... | reverse complement strand
TTTACACGGGCGAGGTCGCCGATGAGGCCGAAAAATGTCATATTCTAAAGATAATGATAATTGTAATTAATTTTAACGATGCAGATCTATTGTACTACATATTGTTCGACGCTTTTGCCCGGCGCCTTCGGGTATGGTGCACCATGGTGGCCGTGGAACGGTGCTGGCCGCCGTCATTGAGCCTACTCGCGCCATCTTGTCTCATTTTTCTCAGATTTGTGTGTGTTTTTGCTTCCACGTGGCCCGAGGCTTTAAAGCCTTTTTTGGGTCCGGTAGCTGACGCCTCTCCCCACCATGGCCGACGATGGTGCTGGTACGACATTTTATACGCGGCGACCATCATGTTTGTAGGTGTACCCTAAGGACCTTATCGCCTCTAATACGTCTATAGACTTGATTAAGCCTTTTAGGTACACCTACGAATCATTCTGGAACGAGATCGACGCGATACTGCCGCCGCCGCGGTGTGACCATGGTAAAATGAGGCTCATCACACGTCACAAATTGACCAAGTCCGACCGTCTCAAAAAGCTGGTATGTTTTCTACGGATTCCAATTTTTGTTTTTCTACTTGAGTCCATGAAGTCGTGAAGCAGTCTGTATTAATGCACTATTTATGCACTTAAAATGACTACTCCTATTTCTTTCAGGGACTTTCTTCATCGCTTTTTTTCTAAAAGACTTTTTGTATCTTCTTTTGCGAAGATTCTTTTCACTTCTAGACTCAAAAGAACGGTCTGGCCGTCGCCTCGGCCCGCATCCTCCTGGAGAGAGAGCGCTGGTCATTGGCCGCACATCGTCGAGGAATTTGATATTCCCACCCAATCCCCGGCGGCACGAATAGGGCGTTGTAATGTCTTCTTAGGTCCTCTACTCTAGCGTGTATTGCTGGGTCTTCGCCATCACATTAATATTTCAAACTTTGCTCGGATATTTCAATTCTATTCGTTCCGCAACTATGGGGAGGAAACGAGAGAAAGGGAAGGCGAGGAAGGCCAAAGCTGCAGCAACGCAACAGGCACCATTCAATGCGGGAGAATCAGTGCGGCAGGCGATGGTAGGCTCTGAAGCTCAAGTGTGGCGGAAGTGGGCCATGGTGGGTCTGACACGGGGATGTACCCATGGATGTCCTGCTCTTCCTGCTCCCGATCACGCCGTTTCACTTTTCATGGATGCTCTGTGGGCTAATTCAAACGATAAGACATCTTACGATCTGTTCATGTCCAACACAGTTGTCAATCATCGACAAGTTTGGGGCGATGATGCAACACTTCGAAAGTTGGCATTGGATATTATGGTGGTCATTGGAACAAACTTCATTCTGGATACGGACGATCATGGCATCAAACTTGCTGATCTTCTTGCTACGACAATATCTGCAATGGAGCACTACAATGGACATGGCAAAATCAATTTAGCCATTTGTCAAGCATATATAGTGGTAGACGACCTCCGCTGTGGAGGAGAGCGGGAAGTCGTTCGCTTCTACTTGAAACGAATCTCGTGCACTTGCTTGAAAGCAAAGTATTCACTGCTAAAGAAATCTCAACCTACTAGAATCAGTGGTTGTCACACATGCAAGCAAGTAAAAGTGCGAAGCTCGATGATGGTATGTGGGCGGTGCAAAGCAGTTCAATATTGCTGCGAGGAGTGTCAAGCGGCTGATTGGCCGAATCATAAGGGTCTTTGCAGAATTATACATTTGTTCGGATAGGATGCCGTATTTGTTGGACTATAACATTAGGTGCCTCACACACCTGGTCTTTGCAATGGATGGTGTTAGATTGCAGATGGAGATTTTTTTAGAAAGACATTCTATTAGGATAAACATTTAGATAAATATTCTACCTATTATTTAGTGTTGTTATAATTTGTTGAAGTTAAGTATGTATAAGATACATCAGCTCTAAGGTTGACGTAACATTACCAACATCATCGATACTCTTCTTTAATCCTCTTTGCAATTGTTTGCAGCTGAATGTTGGAAGTACCCTCATAGATGGATCCAACTTTACAATCTCGATAGAACTTTTCTGCGAGTAAATTTTGCGTAAAGCCAATACCTCCAAGCCATTCAATAGATTTGCTCGCAGCCTTTTCCGCCACCTGACTAGCAAATAGTTTCACCATACTTGCTTCTTTTACAAAATCCATCCCATTCTCTTTCATACGACATGCATTGTACGTCATAACTTCAGCCGCGTGAATTTCTGTCGCAATTTGTGCATACTGATGCTCCATACCCTGTTTGTGTGTTTACGTTTGACTCAATGATTAAGGAAAAGATGTTGACGTGTAATTGTAGAAGCAAAAATATGTAGAAGACATACCTGAAAATCGGCAAGCTTAACTCCAAATTGAGTCCTATCGTTGAGATAGGGCAGTGCAATATCAAAGCATCCCTTGGCAATCTACGATTTGAGTCATTACAATTGAGCCGAATGGATGTGGGTAAATAATGAAAGAGAAACGCAACACCATCAAACTTACCCCAATTTGCTGAGAGGCAATGCCAATTCTACCTTCATTCAAAATGTTGATACAGTATTTGTAACCCAATCCAACATCCCCAAGAACGTCTGTAGCATCAACTTTCACATTATCAAATACCACAGGACAGGTCCTTGAAGCGCGAAGGCCTAACTTCTTCTCAGGCTTACCAACCACGATGCCCTCTGTGTTAGCATCGACCATGAATGCTGTTATTCCCTTGTGTTTCAAAGAAGGATTGGCATTGGCGAATACGAGAAATACACCTGCCTCAATTGCATTTGATATCCATAGCTTTTCGCCGTTCAAAGTAAAGAACGAGCCGTCTGCTGATGGAGTTGCAGTAGTTTTCATAGCAAACGCGTCGGTACCAGATCCAGCCTCAGAAAGTGCGAATGATGATACACACCCAGATGCCAACCGGGGTAGCCATTTATCTTTTAATTGTTCAGTACCCCAGAACCGAACGGCATTATTCGTAAGTGTATTGTGTATGTCAACGAGGATAGATACTGATGGATCGACACGTGATAATTCTTCCACGACAAGACACGCGGATGTGAAATTCATTCCTGATCCACCGTACTGGATCGGTATTTCCATACCCAAGAATCCATTATGAAACAAACTTTGTATTAGCTCCGGACGTGTCTGACAATTATCATCCATCTCACGTACGTATGGTCTCATTTCTTGATTGGCCCATGCACGTGCGGTATCTCGGACCATCTCTTCGTCCTCTGTAAACTTGGTCACTGGCATTCGACGATGCATCCTTCCTTCATGATCATCGGTATCATGGTCATGATGGACGGAGGACGAGAAACAGCGCGACTTGGAATGGTTTGCAGCAGCGATGCCGTTGGAATGCCACCGAGTGAACAGTGTCCGCATCATCGTATTGCGGCAAATATTGGTTGCATTCGTGTCATCAAATAATAGCTTTCGCCTCAGCGACTAATCCAACAAAGTAGGACTACGATACCAACAAACATTCTGACACAAATTCTACTTGGACGGCGGGCCAGAGCCCCACTCGCCCACACTCTTTTCCCTCCCCTCTCCTCGAGTTCGGCACGACCACACAACATCGCATCGACCAGAGCCGGCATAGGTATGTCACTCCGATGATGAGGACCATGAGATAGCACACGCTTATTGAGGGGCTGGTTATTCGGAGGAGCACATCCAATTTTATCATCATGGACGAAAATCAGCGCCAATCACTCCTTGAGGGAATTGCAATTTCCTCTGGCGCTGGCTTTGGCAATATCACCCCACAGCAACGATCAGATGCCTATTCAAACCTTGAGCAATTTAAATCCTATCCCGGTAGGATGGCCGCATGTGTAGAAATTATCGGGTGTGATATACTACAAATCTCTGAAGCAGTGGATATTACAGTCCCTAGTAAGCTCTATGCTTTGGGTGTCATACAAGAGTTTTTAAAGGTGGGATACAATAGTCTTAGTGATATAGAACGTGGACAACTACGCACGTCAATTGTTCGTGCAGCACACCAGCTAATTATGGCTTCTTCTGTTGCATCAGTGAAACCAAATGATTCTGCACGAATTCTTGCCGTCAAATTAGCATCGCTATTGGCAGATTTGGCGTTGAGAGAATTCCCTCAACGATGGCAGACCTTTGTTTCGGATCTATTCTCGCCCGTAAGTAGTGGCGGGATGTGGTGCGAAGCTAGTGCGAATGCTGGGTGTAATACTATAGGTGTTAAGATTGGACTGGAATGTTTGAAGTTGATAACAGAAGATTGTACTGATAGTGATTACAACGCTAGGGTAAGTCAGGGTTCAGGGTATCTCTTACGACCGTTTGTATTGTATCATACACGGGACCTCATTTCTCACTATTTAATTTACACAGATCTCAACGACTAGGCGGAATGATATACTCTTGGGATTCAACGAAGTCTCTACTCAAATTCTGACTCCTCTCTTTGATCTTCTGTCAAAGCAATACGGCGATGTTAAAGATGCAAAAGGTATGCTTACAACAATGAATCAATATCTTGTATCCAATGGTCGAGCAGTAGAAAACATGACAACTGACGAGCGTGGGCAATATCAATTTCAACTGGACAGACGTGTTGCAGCCGCGGGGTTGGTGGCCGATGTCTTAAGGACTCTTGAAAAATTCTGCCAATCGATGCCCCTAGATTGGATGCTCAAAGTTGAGAATGGTATTGACTTCGTAGCTGCGTTGTTGCATCTATTGCAAGAAGACGTTGGACAGATTCAGGTTATATCTGTTGCGTGTCTACATCAGCTGTCAATGAGAAAGTTAGATCAGCATCAATGGTTTCGTTTTTTATCTTCCCTTCCCCCTGCTCTTTTCGATGCGAGTAACGCTGCCGCCCAACGAGCGAATGAACGCGGAGTTGACCCGAATAGTGTTGATATGATTGTCGAGCAGCTTGAATTTTATCGCTGTTTGTCTAAGATGGCTTCTTCATTGATTACAGCGCATCTGGCGTATATTACCACAGACAAAGACATTGCATCAGGAAGCGGCACTAAGTTTGACGCAGTATCGAGTTACCTTCGTCTACTATCGGAAATGATGTCGCACCCATCTGGCGTTATTTGTGGAGAGCAGCTTAATACTTGGATTGGCCTTTTACGTGATCCTGCTATTGTTAAGACAAAGGTATTGAGTCCTCATCTCGGTGCGGTTCTCAAGGCATATATGACTCACATTGTGAAGATAAGATGGGAAGATGTATGGGACCAGAACCACCCCTATTCATCTCTCATTGAAGCAAGCTGGGATGATGAGGATGAATACAATGATTGGCTTGCTAATTTACGCTCAAAAAACTCTCAATTGTTCAGAGCAATAGCAAGCACTGAACCTGAAATTGCCGTGAAGACTATTCACTCAAAGATTGTCACACTTCTAAATTCACATCACAGTGGAGAGCCTAGAGATCAGCTAAATCCAGAAAACAATGAGTTAACAATTAAAAGCACAGCGTGCTTGCAGCTTGAAGGAGGAACACAACCTTTGGATAATATTCTTCATGGACTCCCGTCCTGGTCAGTTGACAGTGGTAAACATGATGAAAAGCGAAATAAGATTCGTTCAATCATTCGTCCTCTTTTGGCGGAAATTGCGAACATGATAGTCTCATGGAACCCGAGTGATATTTGGCTAAAATTTCGCAGATCAGCATTACTGGAAGCCTTGCGGCATTACTGGAAATACGAGCCGTCAACACTACCGACCGGAGTTGACAGCCTTCTTATGTATTTGAGTGCAACAGACAACCCACCTAAAAAGGAGCTCAGTGAAGATGCAGTTGGACTCAGAAAGAAGTCAGGTGTTTCTCTTGTTGAAGTGTCAAAAGATGTTCCGAAATTACTCGTGCCCTGGCTATCGCAACTGAGTGATCGAGCTAAAACGCTGCTCGCCTCTGGTGGACTCACACCAATCAACGAAATGCATCTGTATGAATTTTTATCTTGCGTAGCGACTGCAGTTGAGAATCCAATGGACAGATCAAACTTTGTTGCCAACGTACTGGCAAATTCTATCCGATCACTTGAATCTCCACTCATTTCTGAGTCAATAAAGTCAACCGAATGCCTACTATCATTTATGGGTATTACGCAAGCTGAAGCGAATCCAAACAGCGTAACTGATCCTGTGGTAGTCAACACAGTGACCACTAACTTTCAAACCCTGTATTCGAGTCTCAATCAACTGTTATCGGTCGGTAAACGGTGCCAAGAAGCTGCAAAGCAACGACCGAATGGTGGGCTCCCTGTTCAGCAATTGAGTGAGGTTGTTGATATTTCGGCGTCGCAAACATTTCCTGATGAAGGACCTATTTCTATCAGCGACCTCGCTATTAACGATCCGTTCGTTCCACTTTGGCCGACATTGCTTCCCATACTACTTCAAGTCTTCGATGTCACCCTTCGAGTTTGGCACCCTGAGTTTCAGGCCGTTCTTCTTCGGGATCCTATTCAGCGTTATGCCCTTGCCATAACAGATGATGAAGCCTACCTCGCGATGAAGCAGGACAGTGGCGTTGGAGGAGTTTTTGGTGAAGGCGGCACAGCTGGCAGCATCGTTGCTGGAATTGATCGGCGTAATATAAATCTTACCCCAAGATGGGCTTCATGGTTCAATGAGTTGCGTAATATTTGCTTCCAGCTGTTGGGTCTTCTATGCGCCCAAAGAGTAAGACGTTCGTTATATATGTCTGATTTTCCATTTTCTTTGTCATTTTATTTTAATAACGCTCCTTTGATCCTATTTTGATAGGTTCTTTACGCTCCAGAAATTGCATCCTTTTTCCCACGACTTGTGTCAATCGTTACCAACCAAGAGCATCTTAGATCCATGGAACATCGACATTTAACCCAATATCTGAAGCAATTCATAGAAGTTCTGATGCTCAGCTGTCCCTCATCGCTATATCAGTCACACACCACTGCCATCCTAGGTCCAGTATTTGAACACCTACAGTTCAGATTTCAATGTAGTTGGTCTCCAGTTATCGGTAATGGTGGCCTTACTACTGACGCAACTAAACCTCTTTTCTCGATCAATTGCGCAGAGACTGCCGATCAACTTGCTAGCAGCATTGGTGTGGAGTCATGGCTGATTGATTACTATGCAAGGGGTGGTCTTTTCGTTGGAGATCTTGATAGTGTGATTGCAGAAGCGATGGCGGAGAAGACAAGGGTTGAACTGACGCGGACATTCGCCGACTTGATTCAGAATGTGAGTGATCTATGATATTTATTCTTCGGTTCCCTTTTGATCTGACGTACCTCATCTATCAATCACAATTTACTCAGGTACTAGCCTTGAAAGGTATATGGGCACTCGTCTTGGCAAACAAAGCCAAAGATGAAACTGATAGAAGAAATGCTGCCGCCAAAGCGTCATCCCGTTCAAGTAAAGGCGAACACATTCCTGTAAATGCAGATGGGACCAAGCGTACATTAGTACAGCTTCATTTGGACGCAAGAAGAATGGTTAGAATCGATAAGTTGTGCCACTTTTTGTTACTGGAGAACGAACAAATTGCTGGTTACTTAGTCCTCTCATTGATCCAGTGCTTGGAGTATCCGGATGCCTTCACTTGCAGACGTTGCGTTAAGATTGTCCACCGCGTATTAGAAACAGTTGCTTGGGTTGATAGGTATACAGAACTTCTAGGCTATCGAATGTTTTCTGTTGCTGTCAAAGCAATAATTACTGAGCCAAAGTGGATGGTAGGGTGAGTGTGTGCATTGAATGTGCATGTATTAAATTTCTATTAACCTGATCGCCTTTCTATAATGGAACGCTCATATTTCAACCTTTTGTCTACAGGACCGAATGGGACATGATTAACATAATCAGAGATATTTATGGTCGACTAGTGCTTGGTCAATACTTTCTTTCTGGTGGGCAGGGTCCAGGATTACAAATGTCTCGGGATCCGTTAATTTCATCACGATTTGAACAAACCAAGGCAGTCGACCAGCCATTACAAGGCGGAGGTATATTGCCAAACCCAAGTGACTTCCCCAGACGTGTTCTAACGGAGATTGGAATGAGTTCAGATGAAATTATAGCACTGGAAAGTAAATTATTGACTAAATGTTCAGCAAAGGATCAGAAGGAGGCAATTCGCGAGGTCTTACGTATAGTTGCGGACAACACGAAGGGACAGAATGGAGTACTAGAACGTGCTGGTAATGACGAGAGTCTTCTACACGGGAAAGCACGTAAGGCCGAAGTGACACCCCTGCCAGAAAAACTAGTAACGTACTCAATGATGAAAAAGAAGAAAACCTTGCAACGAACTGATTCTCTTGACGAGCCATGGCATGGAAACATATTCTAGAGAATGACTCAATAGCTACTTAATACTAAAACCAGTCTGCTTTATTGAAATCTAAAATAGACTGCAGACCTTCTCGATAAGTTGGATAAAGTAATTTCCCGTCCGGAAGTAGCAGGTCCTTCATCTTTTGATTTTGTACGCGTTTTCTATCCGTCAACCTCCGGCTTGCTCTACCAGATCGTTGTGTTACAGCATACGGTGCAGATGTTGAGTATTCATCCGACGTCCTCTGAAGTTCTAAATTTGCATCCTCCAAAAGTTTCTTGCTAAAGGCCATGACCTCATCTCGATGTGCGGGTTCGTCATCTGCAAGATTCCATAGACAAGAAGCTCTAGCTACTGGCTCGTTGTACATCATAGCAGAGATTATTGCCCTGCATGCATCTTCTTCGTGTATACGTGATGTAGGTGATTTTGCTCTGCTATTTGGCACGGAAGTGCTGTACTTTCCTTTGCGAATGGTATGAATTGCCGAACGTGAATTGCCATATAGACCCGAAGCACGAAAGACATGCAACCGTAAACCACACTCATGTGCTACATTCCTCCACTCCTCCTCTGCTCGATAGTACAATTTGCCATTGCTACCAGGTTCACATTTCACTTCTGAATCTTCGGTTACCCACTCACCATCATGATTGCCATACACTGAAGTGGTAGAAATGTATCCAATCCAAGTGTTCGGTTGGACCAAATCGCGGAAACACAAATTAGGATGATTCAGAACAGGATCGCAGCACTGTCTTCCTCCTCCCACGAGTGTTTCATTACTGTTGATATCTATTATATTGAGCAGTGCCTCAACTGGTGGGATTGTTGTTAATATGTGTGTGCATGATGGGATAATCTCCTGCAACATGCGGTAGGAATCGAAATTGATAACTTGTACACAAGATGCATTTGTCTTCGTACTGCTGCGAGATGTTCCAAACACATCATTAAAATATGTGTCATTTTCGCTGCATCGTTGAGCAATTAATGATCCCATATTCCCAAGTCCAAATACCAACAACCGCTTACGTGGCAGTAATTCGTCGTCGTCGTCGTGGTTGTTGGAGACTTCAGCAGATAACTGAAATGCTGCTTGACGTAAGATTTTGTGATCGCGGTTCAGTGCTCCTAGTCGACTGCAGGGAAAGGTGAATGAACTCACACAGGAAAACATCAAGAGAAGTGTGTATAACATCATCACCAAGGCAACATCAGCTTTTAACGGTATCAGTAGTTATCAAAGGTGTGTTATCAGTATCGACGAGTCTTCAGAGTGGTTGTATGTTGCAGCCGGTGATTTGAGCTCAAACAATGGTCATAACCTAGAACATGAGTGAAACGAGTGAGGCAAGTTACGATTACGACGGAGGTGGAGGCGGTGGCACTAGCAATGCCATAGTTCCATCGCCGGTGGGTCATCCATCCCCCGGTCAGAAGCTGCTTTCGTCAATGGTACTGGGAGATGGATCATTCGAGGCGTCAATGAAAGAGCGGTCAAGGGTGAGTTTTGCTCACATGTGTATCTACTTACACATTTTCGTATTCTCAACTCGTACACAATGCCACACATTCCACAGATGAGGAAGGCGAAGGAAGAGCATTCTTTGGCCCAAGTGTCGATACAACTAACAGCCGCCGAACGAGCACTTACCGTGGAAACTCAACGACGTATCCAATCCACCCACGCAATTCAGAAAAGTTGTACTCAAAAGATTATTGAAATGGAACGTAACTTTGAACGCATATTAAAGGAACGAAGTTTACATATGGAGGAACGGTTGGCATCGGTACAGCAAAAAGTAGAGGAGTTGGTTGTACGATTTGACGAGGAGAAGGACACTGTGCCAAAAGATATGGAAAAACGAGGCAACGAGCTCAAGGATATGCTGCTATCATTTCAGAAGGAATTGGCAGAAGAACGGACCGATCGTCTTAATAGGGAGGGACGGATATTAAAACAAATGGATGATCACACCTCCACCATATTCGATGCCATTCATAAAGAAACAAGCGAACGTGAACAAATCTCACAGGGATTACAAAAGCGGATTGAAAACAATGAATGTCAACGTTCAAAGTCTGAACAGGACTTACAATTTACACTTCAGAATGAAATGTCTGACTTGAAGGAAATGATTGAACGTGAGAGGCAGGAGAGACAGTTGGGGGATGATGAAATTATTATGGCGTTGAATAGATATACTCAACAGCTACAAAGTAGTTTGTCGGTGATTAGTTCATAAATGAGGTTTTGACTTTTACTTTTTGCCCATGACAACTATTTTGTGTTCTCTTATCCCATGTCACCTACTCAGAAGAACCAATATATGATTAGAAACTTTTAATTGCTATTTCACATTAGGTTGTGCTCTACACTTTCCAATTCTATGGTCCACTCTTTCTCTTTAGAAATCTTGTCTAATTGTTCCTTATTTAACACCTTTCCATATGCTTCCATATCTTTCAGTGTTTGAATTGAATCTATCTGTTTCAGAAGCTTCTTCCGTCGTCGCTTGGCTGTTCGTATCGCATCCTCGTCTGTTATCGTAGTTGATTTGACTTTGTGTTCAACGATTGGCGGCAAGGTGTCAGTGTCTAATGATATACTGGGAGAAACTTTGTGCAGTGTAAATCCTTTGACAAGTGCAATCAATCTTTCAGCTTCAGCTAGCTCAAACTCATCTTCGAATGCTGGATCATCAAAATCTTCCTCCTCGTCATCTAGATTAATGTACTCATCATCAATCTTAAATTCAACCATGGAACCATGTCTCAAATCTAGCACTTCGACTCCAACGTGGTGCCTCTCATCGTCTTCTACGTGTGAGGTGCCACCATCACGCATCGTCTCTTCTTCGTCGTCTTCGTAGACCCCAATAATTGGAAGACTCCCATTTTCTGGAATTGTCGAAATTAATTGCAAATCTTCCTTCTTCTTCACACTTGCCTTCAACTGGCCACACCCAGCATCGATATCAATCCCTCTTCTCATTCTCGGGGTAGCACTGATGCCGAATTCTTTATCTAGTACATTCACAAAGTTTTGAACATTAGCGCGTTGAGATGGACCACCAACGAAACCTCCTGTGGGATTTAATGGAATGAGGTTTACGTGCGCCATATCTGGTCGTATCCCATGTCGTTGTAACAGTCGTCCAAGTGTCCGTGCAACATCCTTTGAATCATTCTTACCCTCGATAAGTGCCCATTCAAATGTAACTCTTGACTTCTTTACCGTAATATACTCACGAATGGTGGACATTAATTCGTCAAGTCCACCATATCGTCGATTTGCAGGAAGGAGTGCCGTACGTTCTTCGTCCGTGGCACAATGTAATGATAAAGCTAACCGGACTTGTACATCCTCATTCATAAGCTTTTTAATGTTTGGTACGACACCCACAGTTGATACTGTAATCTTTCGAGCACCAATCCCTAATTCAGTATTCATCCGTCGTATAGCAGCAATGACATTCCTGTAATTGGCCAATGGTTCACCCATCCCCATCATTACCACATTCGATAATCGTTCATCATTACTCCGTAATTCCGTCGCAAAGCGTGCCACCTGTTCATATATTTCATCAGATGTTAATTGTCGTGCAAAGCCCATTTGTCCCGTCGCACAAAAGACACATCCCATGGCGCAGCCGGCCTGTGATGATATACATGCCGTCCGACGGCCGTCCTCGTATGGCATTAATACACTTTCAATCATTTGTCCATCATGGAGCTTGTATGCACGTTTTATGGTACCGTCATTACTTATTTGTTCTACCTCCAGATGAAGCGAACCGACTGTTGTTCGTTCGGCGAGTAATATACGTAATTGCTTTGGTAGATCACCCATTTCATCAACGTTGGTGACGCCCTTGTTGAATATATGATTTTGTATTTGCTTTCCACGGTAGGCAGGATATCCCCATGATATAAGGAGCGTTTCGAGTTCGGGTAGGGGCAGAGTTAAAAGATTGATCATGAATGGCTCAATTTCTCGAATTGCAGGGATGATAGATATTGCATCTGCTTCTATTGTTTGTTTGGTGGAAGATCTAGACGAAATAATCGGAGGCGACGAGACGCCTCTCAGTGTTGGTAATATTCGAGCAGTACATGCAGAAGAAGAAGAGGATCCGTAACGCGATGAGTGTGTATTGACAAATGCCATCCTCGACGACGAGCCGAGTCGATATGATATAATCCTACCACCACCTCTGACTGGAGTTGTGCCACGCAACAGGTATATCGCAACCATGATGGCGATGGCGACCATTTCGTTCGCAAGAGTCAAGAAGGCTAAAAGAACAAAAAAGGATGGTGGTGTGGCTTTTCGTTTTGGCGGGAGACGATACGACCTCCGCCCACGATAATAGTCCCGATGCTTCCACCGCCGGACTCGACGCGTCTCGTAACGATAATAGCACATGTCGATCATGGTAAGACGACGCTTGCCGACAATCTCATCGAATCGAATGGCATCATCAGTGAACGTCTAGCCGGGACGTTGCGATATCTCGACAGCGATCCCGAGGAACAGCGACGGGGTATTACGATGCGATCGAGCGCCATCGGGTTACGACATACGTACGTCCCACCCAAGTTGTCAGATCATCCACGTGAAATGGTCATACATCTAATTGACTCACCCGGTCATGTCGATTTTTCTGCCGAGGTTACATCGTCGCTATTACTGTGTGATTCGGCAATACTCGTCGTTGATGCAGTCGAGGGATTATGTGCACGAACACACTCGCTGGTACGAGAGGCCTACCTCCATAGACTAGTGCCCATACTCGTTGTGAACAAGGTGGATAGACTATGTAGTGAAATGGGTCTCGACGTGACCGAGGCATACGTTAGAATACGTGAATTAATAGAAAGTACGAATGCAGTATGCGCTTCGATGCTAAACTCGGCTGCAACCACAGATGTTGATGGTCGTGAAAGATCCAACAGCGAGAACGATGAACATGTAATACGTGATGCCGAAATAAATGCATGGAACTTTGATCCAATCAAGGGCAATGTTGTATTTGCATCGGCATTGCATGGATGGGGATTTACTATCCCCACATTAGCACGATCACTGTACAAATCGAATACTGTGCCACTGAAACCACCAATAATGCGACAATACCTATTTGCAGATTCCAAGTACAATAGAGAAAGTGGAAAGGTTTTAAAATGGAAACAGAGTGGAAGTAGTGGCAGTGGTATTCCAATGTTTGCTGAATATGCATTGGGGCCATTATGGGATGTATATGAAGGGGTGTCTGAGGCGGCAATTTCGGTTGGGTTGAAGAGTGAGCTATATGCAGCAGTCAATGATGGGACTAATGGAATCTCACACAGCAAGAAGTCGGATCATGCCAAGATTGACGCCAATACTGCTGGAATGGAACGTGTTGTTTCCGCTCTATTAAGTGGAAGTACAAATCCTACCATATTATCTCCACAGCATGGTAATAAGAATAAAATGCCACTACTTCCACAAACAGCATCAGAATTACAGAATGTGATATCTCGGATAGGTGCCGGGTCAGAGTCGTCTATCGTATCTGCCGTCCTTCGACGATATCGACCACTAAGCGATGCTGTACTTGATGCAATTTGTGAAGCTGGTCCATCGCCCACAGATGCAGCATCATGTCATCGCAAAAGGATACTAACACTTCAAATTCCACAGTCGATGGCAGAGACTGATGAAAATGACACTGGACTTGTGGAACAATTGAGTCAGATTCAAGAAGCAGTGCGTCAATGCAACCCTAATGAGAATGTCCCCACCGTAGCTCACGTGTGTAAATTCTTATCCACTAGCCGATCGGCAGTTACAGACCCCGAACTGGCTGACTTGCCACCATCAACCAATATGATATTAGGATTGGCACGTGTTTTGAGTGGGAGTCTTCGGACAGCAGATGTTGAATACTATACATTTGGTCCGCGATATGATGGAGTTGACCGCACGAACATACCCAAACAAAGAATTCGATGTTACTTGCTGATGGGTTCATCATTCATACAAGTCGACACTGTACCAGCTGGACACATTTGTGCAATATACAATTTAGAAGCGTTACAATTGAAAACAGTAACACTCTGCGATAGGAAAGAATGTATGCCACTACGTGGATTTGATTTTGGATTACAACCATTGGTGAAAGTGAATGTTGAGCCAGTATCAGCATCCGACTCGGAAACGCTTGAGAGAGGACTACTAAAATTGTCTCTCGCAGATTCGTCAGTAGAAGTCACAGCCACGGCAAAAGGAGAAAGGATATTGGCATGTCTTGGAGAAATACATTTAGAGCAATCAATACTAGATCTCAAACGTGTATATTGTGACAATATTGAACTACGAATATCAGATCCCATTACACCATTCTGTGAAACGACAGTCTTATTCGAGAACGAAGCCGACTTTGATTCCTTCTTAGATGACAAGAGTCTACCATTACGACAATCAACAATCCCTCCCTATTGTGATGAAGAAGGGCTGGGATATGCTACCAGAGGTCGATGTAGAACAATATTGTCTGGTCGTGGCGCTGCCATCTCCATTCGAGCCGTTCCTCTCCCACGTCCAGTATACGAATGCCTCCAGAGCAAAAAAGTTATTGACGGTAGCGAAGATGACCTTGTTACAGTCGGAAAGGTACTGATGGGTAGCAACAATGAAAGATCACTCACTGCACCCATGGTATTGGAGTCGTTGATGGAATCGCTGAAGGAGATTGATGAGCAGGGCAATGCCCTCTTGGAATCGTCTGCATTATCTAAGGGTCATTCCGTCAAAGCTGTTTGTTCCGGAAATGGAGAAGTATATGTACCATACAAGGATGCTGGTAAAAAGAATGAATCACCTAATGCCCTCGACGGACACGTTGAGTATCAATCGGCACATGAATTTGTTCGAGGAGGATTTGACTGTATCAGTTCTCTCAAACAAAATGAAACGTCCACAGCGGATGCTGAAGCAATAGCTGTAAAAAAGTGGATACAAGATATGCGTGGGTCGGCATTGGCTGGATTTCAACTTGCTATGCGTGCTGGACCATTGTGCGAAGAACCAGTACGTGGTGTTGCGGTAATTTTGGAGGCAGTAGAAATTGCCGTCACAAAAAGCAATCACATCAATGTTGCAAGTGATGTTAGTGGAGGCATGGTTGTTGCCGCACTTCGGTCAGGAATACGTTGTGCTCTACTGACAAGACCAGCACGTCTTGTGGAATGCCACCTTAAGCTGACACTACATTCTTCATTGACTGGTTTAGGCTCCTTACATGCAGTATTATCAAGAAGAAGGGGCAAAGTTGTAAAAGATGATATGGTTGATGGTACGAATTTAATCCAAGTCACTGCCACAATCCCTCAGGCAGAGTCGTTCGGTTTGGCACCGGAATTGATGAAGAAGTCAAGTGGGGAGGTAACTGCACCAGAGCTTGTGTTCTCGCATTGGGAGGTCCTGGATGAGGATCCATTCTGGATACCAACTACCGAGGAAGAAAAAGAGGATTATGGTCAAAATCTGCAAACGGGGGATTCCTCGACTGGACTTGACAACAATGCATTGAAATATATACGGATGGTGAGAAGTCGAAAGGGTTTGCTGGTGGATTCGAGTAAGATTGTTGTTGCTGCAGAAAAGCAAAGAACATTGTCGCGAAAGAAGTAACATAATCAAATATTCTATTTCTAACATCTATCGGTATGAGCAGTCTTGCAGACCCCCTAAACTGCATATTCGCATTTGCATCAACAGCTCAACTAAACATTTCTCTCCTCAAGAGATTCAGAATCATTTGCATGAGCACGAATACTTCTCTTCACCACAACAGCTCCATTTTCCATAAGAATCTTTAATATCATCCGAATCTAAAATGAATTTCATTTGAGAGAGAACTTCATCTACTCGTTTTTGCTTCCCTTCCCGGAGGTTGGCCTTCAAATGCTCATCAAGACTTAAGAAGTCTCTACAATCGGGATGA
>Ga0247831_1005277_pt1 | contig 16348 bp, 18 predicted proteins | sample LaCruzMarch2015__9_FD_192406 | JGI IMG/M metagenome (GOLD analysis project Ga0247831, IMG submission 192406) | Freshwater microbial communities from meromictic Lake La Cruz, Castile-La Mancha, Spain - LaCruzMarch2015_1m | ecosystem: Environmental > Aquatic > Freshwater > Lake | place: Spain... | reverse complement strand
GGTTGTCCTGATTGTGCAGATGGCGGTGCCGAATGGGTTGAAATTATTAAAGGTGATTGGAAGCATAAAGTGACTTTTGAATTTGGTAAAGCACCAAAAGAAATAGAAAGTTTGGTGATAATTTTACGAGAAAAAAAGGTTTACTTTGAAGATAAATATTTGAAGTAAAAGATTAAAGGTATTTAATTGATAGTTTAGTTTTATAACATGTTGATAGTCATTGCTTTATTTTGCTATTGATTGTTGACTATTGACCGTGGAATTCTTAAATGTATGATATTATTGTAATTGGGGGAGGAGCGGCTGGTTTTTTTGCCGCAATTAATGCGGCTGAGAAAAATAACGATTTAAAAATAGCAATTTTGGAGCGTGGGAGAGACGTTTTACAAAAAGTAAAAGTTTCAGGTGGAGGGCGTTGTAATTTAACCCACGCTTGTTTTGATCCCAACAAACTAGTAAAATTTTATCCGAGAGGCGAAAATGAACTGTTAGAACCGTTTCACAGATTTAACCCAACTAATACTATCGATTGGTTTGAGAGTAGGGGCGTAAAAATCAAGAAAGAAGTGGATGGAAGAATGTTTCCTGTAAGTGATTCTTCTCAGTCGATAATTGATTGTTTGTTGGAGGCTGTTCAACGAAGCCGAATTGAAGTTTTGACTAATTCAAGAGTTGAGCAATTTGATTATTTGCCTAATGAAAAATCTAATTGGAAACTTCATTTAGCAGGAGAAAAAATTTTATATGCCAAAAAACTAATGATAGCCACAGGCAGCGACACGGCTGTTTGGGCTTTGCTCGATAGACTTAAAATTAAAATCATTCAACCTGTTCCTTCACTTTTTACATTTAACATAAAAGATGCTCGTATCTCTGATTTGATGGGTTTGTCTGTGCCAAATGCAATAATAAGTTACCAAAAAACAAACTTTGAAAGCAATGGGCCAACATTGATTACTCATTGGGGCTTATCTGGGCCAGGTATTTTGAAGCTATCGTCTTGGGCAGCTCGTGATTTATATGCTGCCAATTATAAATTTACAATAACAGTAAACTGGCTGGCTAACAAAGATCTTGGAGATGTCATAAGCCATTTGCATAATCAGATTAATGTACAACCAAAAAAAAATGTATTTACAAATTCCGAATTTGGCTTACCGATTCGTCTTTGGAAAAGTTTGTGTATGGCTGCTCAAATCGGTGAATTTCAGAAATGGGCCGAAACAGGCAAAAAGCACATTCAACGTTTAGCTGAGCAATTGACGACTTGCAGGTTTGAAGTAAATGGAAAAAGTACTTTCAAAGAAGAATTTGTAACCGCAGGTGGTGTTGATTTATCAGAAATAGATTTTGAAACATTTAGTTTGAAACAATACCCAAGCCTTTTTATGGCTGGAGAAGTATTAAATATTGATGCCGTTACAGGTGGATTTAATTTTCAAGCCGCTTGGACAGGTGGATGGATTGCTGCCCAAAACTTATGATTTTTTCTTTCGTCCACCTTGCAAAATTTCTGAAAAAATTGATTTTTCGTTAATTTCATCTAAAATTATGGCTTGTTGCAAGATTTCTTTAAAACTGGCCTCTTTATTTTTTAAATCTTCCAAGTCTTTGAATGTAATGCCATGGATAAATTTACGTTTTTTAGATTCAAGCAATCCTCGTTCGTTTGACATCTGAAAACCACGATGAAAGCCAACTTCAATTCCTTTATTTTTATTCAATACAACAAAATAACAAAGATCGTTTTTTATACCAAACATAGCAGTATTAAACAAAAAACGATCTCTCATTTTTGGATGAGCATTTAAAATTGAATTTCTAAGTTGATTCAATAATGCTGAAATTACAGGCTCTTGACTTTCGATAAATTCTTCAATTGAGATGTGTTTATTTATTATTAAGTGAAGTTTTTGTGATAATAGAGCCAACTATCATTCCTACTATACTGGCTAGTAATCCCCAAATCATCGAGGGGATTTCGTTTTCGAAAAACTCAAAGAAAGTCCAAACGCCTGTACCCAAAGTCATCGAAAGTATGGCACCGAGTGCACTGGCTTTTTTCCAATATAGACCTGATACTAAAGGAACGAATAATGCAACCAAACTTAAAGCCGAAGATTCACCAACAAGCTCATAAATTTCTGATTTATAGAGCGAAAGAGCTACTCCAATTAAAGTGATTCCGACTACCGAAAGCCGCATGATTTTTAGTAGTTTTTTGTCGCTTATTTTTTCTCCGTATAAAGGTTTGATTAAATTTTCTCCTAAAACAGTTGCAGGAGCTAATATTGCTCCACTGCAAGTGCTTAAAATTGCAGATAATAATGCTCCGAAAAATATTATTTGCATACCGATTCCTGAGTGTTTTGAGACTAAAATAGGAAGTAGCATTTGAGAATCGCTTTGTTTTAGGTCTGAATATAAGATTGTGCCACACAAAGCAATGATAAGTGGCATACAAGCAATCGTCAGATACATTAGCGATGACAAGTAAGCACTTTGTACGGCCACTTTTTCGGATTTTGCTGAAAGTGTACGCTGAAATACGTCTTGTTGAGGGATTGACCCCCAGCCAATTGTAACCCAAGCCGCAAAATAAGAAATCCAACTTGTAAATGTATTTTCTTTGGGAATAAATCTAAAAAAATTGGGAGGAGTTTTGATGAGAATCTGATTGAATCCACCAACTTGACTTACGAGATCGAGCATTAGAACTAACATGCCAATGATAATTATGGCAGTTTGGACAGTATCGGTAATGGCAACTGACCACATACCTCCTACATAAGTATAAAATAAAACGATTGTTGCACAAATGATAACTCCGATAACGAATGGCACACCAGCAATTGATTGTAAAACTATAGCAAGTGCTACGAGCTGTGCTGCAATCCAACTAAAATAGGAGGGAATCATAAAAATTGCTGAAATCCATTCTACTTTTCTATCGTATCTAATTTTGAAATAATCGCTAAATGTTAAGATATTTAGCTTGTATAATGGACGAGCAAAAAATAGGCCAATCAAAAGCAGACATAAGGCTGCACCGAACGGATCTTCGATAACTCCTAAAAGTCCGTGCTCAACAAATTCGGATGAAGCTCCCATGACGGTTTCTGAACCAAACCATGTGGCAAATAGTCCTGAAGCTACTACGTAGATTGGCATCCGACGGCCTGCAATTGCAAAGTCACTTGAAGTTTTTACAAACTTTGAAGCATACCAACCAATAAAAATTGTTATAAAAAGGTAGAGAATAATAAAACTGACTAACATTTTTCGTAATTTCTTTGATTTAGGCTTAGTTAATTTACCTAAATATAAAAATAATCTACATAATTGTGATTTTATTTTTATTTAATATCCATTATTTATATTTTTGGTACTTAAATTAAAAACTTTTAGTTTATTACAATGCTGTGACCCACCTAATTGAACGATTTACCGAAATTTTAAAAAAAGGCAAGTATAACTCGCAAACAATTGCCGCTTATCGAAATGCTATTTTTGTGTTCTATAATCATTTTAGAGATTTACCACAAAGCAAAATTAATGAAGAGCTAATATCTGCCTATTTGTTTGAACTTGGCGATAAAAAAGGTGGCAGCATTGATGCCACATTTCAAGCTGGAAAGGCCATAAAGTTATTTTATGAAGTAATATTTAATCGAAAATTTGGTATTAAAGCCAACGGAGAGTCGAAAAGCGATAAGTTGCCCGAAATTTTGACAGAATTAGAGGTAGCTAAAATTATTTCGGTTTTGGATAATTTAAAGCACAAAGCTTTGATGTCAATTATTTATGCTGCTGGTCTGAAATTGAGAAATGTCTTAAATATGAAAATCACCGATATTGATTTTGATAAAGGGGAAATCATAGTAATGCCAACTAAATCTGAAAAAGGGCGAACCTTGATGCTTCCGAAAAAATTAGTGCCTATCCTAAAAGCCTATATTAAGAAATATAATCCGCAACATTTGTTATTTGGTGGTGAAAATGGAAAAACTTATAGTCCGAGGAGTGTGCAATTGGTTTTTCAACAGGCAATGGTAAAAGGTAAAATTGAGAAAGATGCTTCGGTGCATACTCTTAGACATAGTTATGCTGTACACTGTGTAGAAAGAGGAATGGATATACATTTACTACAAACAATTTTAGGACATAAATACTTACAAACAACATCAATTTATAACCAAATTGCAAAAGTTGAGCTTGTTAATATTCGAAGTCCGTTTGAAGACCTTGATATTTAGCTTTTAATCTTGAACTAATTAAGATTTAAAATCAAAATAAAAGCTAAGAATTCTTAAGCCGGTATCCTTCTAAAAAGAAACATTTATAAAGCAGATTTATGTGAAAAGTCTAAATTAATCCCTTTTTGGTTAATTTTAACTCGATTTTCATTTAAATAAAAATTAAAATACCTGTTCTATCAGTATCAATTATAAAATAGTTTTGTTTTTAAATTTATAGAATATGTCTTGATATGAGCCAAAAGAAATGAATTTTAAAAAATATCCTTTCAATAAGTTTTTGGCAGGATTTTGTTTTTTTGTTCGCAAAAGATAAGTGAAATATAAAATGACAAAATATAATGCTATAACTTTTTGATAACGAGTATTTTATCTCTGCGTCTGGCACATCTTGTCTCATAACCCTATGTCTCGGCACTTAGTAGTTTAGTGTCATTCTAACAATTATTAAAACGAATTCGGTGTTTTTATGTAAAATAAAGGTTTATTTTACATAAAAAAATAAAATATATACCAAATTTGATAAATGATAAAGTTTAGTGCAAATATTGTCAATGTGTTTGATGGGATGGTTTCTTATGGAACGCTGAGTATAGAAAATGGTAGAATCCATCAAATTATTATTTTAGGAGTAGAAAAAGAGGGAGAAAAATATATATTGCCGGGCTTGGTAGATGCTCATGTGCATATTGAAAGCTCAATGCTTACACCGGCTCAATTTGCACGCTTGGCAGTCGTACATGGAACTGTTGGTACAGTTTCTGACCCGCACGAAATCGCTAATGTTTTAGGTGTTAGGGGTGTTGAATACATGATAGAAGATGGAAGAAGAGTGCCATTTAAGTTTTGTTTTGGTGCTCCTTCGTGTGTACCTGCTACTAACTTTGAAACCGCAGGGGCAGAAATTACAGTTAAAGATATTGCTCATTTATTCACTTATAAAGAGGTCGGTTATTTAGCCGAGATGATGAATTTCCCTGGGGTATTATACGATGACCCAATGGTGCTACAAAAAATTGCACTTGCTAAAGCGTTTAATAAACCAGTAGATGGTCACGCTCCGGGAGTGAGAGGTGCAGCAGCAAAGAAATATATTGATGCTGGAATAGAAACTGACCATGAATGTTTTACGAAAGGGGAGGCTTTGGAAAAACTCAAACTTGGAATGAAAATATTGATTCGAGAAGGAAGTGCTGCTAAAAATTTTGAAGAATTGATTCCATTGGCTGATGAATATTATGCCAAAATGATGTTTTGTTCTGATGATAAGCATCCAGATAATTTGGTTGAAGGGCATATTAATCAATTAGTGAAAAGAGCAATCTCCAAAGGAATTGATAGATTTAAGGTTTTACGCATGGCAACTATCAATCCGATTTTGCATTACAGAATGAATATTGGTTTGTTACGAGAGGGTGACTGGGGCGATTTTATTGTTGTCGATAATTTGGAAGACTTTAATGTTGCAGAAACATATATCAATGGACAAAAAGTTGCCGAAAATGGTGTATCCTTGATAGGAAATCTGCACAGTGAAATAATCAATAATTTTGATTGTGAACCAATTGAAACTAAACAAATTGAAATAGCTGCTCCTGAGAATGCTCAACGAATGAGAGTTATACAAACCATTGATGGGCAATTGATTACGAATGAGATTTTTGTTGAGCCAAAAATAAAGAATGGTTTGGTTGTGGCCGATTTAGATAAAGATGTTTTAAAAATTGTGGTGCTCAATCGTTATAAAACTGCTCACCCAGTCGTTGCATTTATCAATAATTTTGGTTTGAAACAAGGTGCAATTGCATCATCAGTTGGACATGATTCCCACAATATTATTGCGGTCGGTGTTGATGATTTTTCTATTTGTGAAGCAATCAATTTAATTATTCGTGAGAAAGGCGGAGTTGCAGCTGTCAGTGATACTAAACGTGGAGTACTTGGTTTGCCAGTGGCGGGTTTGATGAGTACTGAAGATGGTTATAAAGTAGCTGAAAGTTATACAAAAATCGACAAATTTGTTAAAGAACAACTCGGTAGTACCTTAATCTCGCCATTTATGAGTTTGTCATTTATGGCTTTATTGGTTATTCCTGCCTTAAAACTAAGTGATTTAGGCCTTTTTGATGGAGAAAAGTTTGAGTTTGTTGATTTATTTGAAAAATAAAAAAAAAGAGGTGAATTTCAGAAATTCATCTCTTTACACAAAACTTAAAATGGAAGTTTTCCTAAATCGACGTTTCCTCCAGTCAGGATTATACCTACCTTTTTGCCAGCAAATCTTTCTTTTTGTTTGAGTAGTGCTGCCAATGGAACTGCACATGAAGGTTCGATAACAATCTTTAAGCGTTCCCATATCAATCTCATAGCAGCTATAATTTCGTCTTCACTAACCACAATAATATCCTTTACATACATTCTGATAATTTCGAGTGTTTTATCACCCAGATTTGTCAATAATCCATCAGCTATGGTTTTGATGTATGGTGCTTTCTCAATTTTCCCACTTTTAAATGATAAAATCGCATCGGCTGCACCTTCGGGTTCTCCGGCAATAACTTCGGCATCAGGAAGCAGGTAGTGTGCAGCAAGAGCTGTTCCACTTAAAAGTCCACCGCCACCAACTGGAGCCATAATTACTTCCAAATTAGGTACTTCGGCAATCAATTCTATAGTTGCAGTAGCTTGCCCAGCAATTACATCATAATTATTGAATGGGTGAACAAAAGTTGCTCCTGTTCGGTCTATCACTTGCTGAACCGTTGATTCGCGAGCTTCGAGAGTTGGTTCGCATTCAATAATTTCTCCATCAAGTGCTTTTACACCATTCTTTTTGATGATTGGAGCATTATTTGGCATTACTATGTAAGATTTCGTGCCAACTGTTTTAGCGGCCAAAGCAATGGCTTGTGCGTGATTGCCTGAGGAGTGTGTGGTAATACCTTTTTTTTGCTCTTCTTTAGTTAATGATAAAACAGCATTCATGCCGCCACGTGCCTTAAATGCTCCAATTTTTTGGAAGTTTTCGCATTTAAAAAAAATTTCACAACCAGCCAGTTCATTGATACTTGTTGAACTTAATACTGGAGTTTGATGAATAAACGGTTTTATGCGTTCATGAACTGCTCTGATATCTTCAAGGTTGGGAATCTGATTCATATATTTATGGAAATGTATTCTTAATCTTTCAAAATTTATCTTACGTAAAAAATAAAGTCGGTTATTGGTAAGAAGGTATCCACATGGTTTTTAAGCAGCAAAACTACTTGTCCTCGGTGATACGAAGCATGCAAAGCTAAATGACTTAATATTTGCTTAATAATAGTCGTGTAATGTTGACCGCTCGAATTTTGATAGGCAATTAACTGCTCAAAATCTTGATTATCAATCACTTTTTTGATGTCCGCATAGTTGATTTCCAATAGTTCGAGCATGATTTTTGTATCAAAAACCTCCCATAGTTTTAGTTCTGTCTTATCACCATTTATACGGTCGAGCCAAATTCGTTGGGCTGCAATCGTATGTGAATAAATCTCGATTGCACGTTGATGGGTTTCCGAAGCACAAATCATACTTTCCAGTACCTTCAGATTTGCCCAATGTTCATGCTCAAAAATTTGTTTAAAATATTCTTTCATTAAAATTTTATTGCTATTGTCTTCTCAATTTTTCTACTTTAGCCACTACTTCGGCAATGCCTTTATTGTGATTTTTATCCAAATTGGCATACAGTTTAGTTCACAACCAATCTCATAAACGGCTTTTTCAATTAAATGGAAAAGTAAAAGATAATTGATTTCGTTATTATGTTTATTAACGATCATACGGCCAGGCATAGAATGTATCAACACAACGAAGGGCAAAAAGAGATCTTTGCATTTCGGCAGTACGATGGATGAACAATGCAACTTTCCCAAATACTGATTCTTTAATTTGAAAATTTAAATCTACGAAAGCAATCAAGAAATCATTCAGATAATCGCCTGACATACTCCAATCATCCCTTTCACTTTTGATAACTTCAACAATTACAGCAAAGGTTATTTAGCTCCCATTTCATCGCTAAAATAAATTCAGTTATCAGATTTTCATTTTATAACTTAGGTTTCCGAAATTATGCACTTCAAACTGATAATGCAATGTTTTTGAGGTAAATGTTTGAGTAGAAACAAAAAAGAATTGAAGTATAAACATATTATTTGAGACAAAAGACAAAAGATTTATGACAAGCGATAAAACATTAGCTATTAATAAGTTAAATCATTTCAATTTGTCGATTATTATTATCCCATTACTTAAGTCAAGTCTTTTTTAAAGACACTATATCAATTACTTCTACATAATGCCATCAAAAACCCTAATTGCTGGCCCGGTTAGATGTATATTAGTAAAGTCTCTATTGAATGAAACTTGTAAATTGCCACCTTTAGTGATTACATTTATTGGGCTTTTCATGCTATGACGCATATAAGCCGATAAGACAGACGCTGTAACACCAGTACCGCACGAATAAGTTTCGTCTTCTACACCACGCTCATAGGTACGAACATAAATTGTATCATCATTTAAGATTTCTATAAAATTTACGTTTGTGCCGCCACGAGCCACCCATTCGGGCGAATATCTTATGTTTTTCCCTACTGAAAATACGTCAAATGTCTCAATATCAGTTACATACGTCACATAATGTGGTGATCCGGTATTCATAAAATCGAAGGCTTCGTGACGCTCAAGGCTGTGAACTTCGCCCATTTTTAATGTAATTGCCTTTTTATTGGCTTTTGCTGTATGTTCGCCATCAACCGCAATGAATTTAGTATTTTCCACAAAAATCCCTAAATCTTCGGCAAATCGAACGGTACAGCGACCACCATTTCCGCACATACTTCCTTCGCGACCATCAGCGTTATAATAGACCATTCGGAAGTCATATTCAGCATCATTTTGGAGTAAAATAAGTCCATCGGCACCAATTCCAAATCTGCGGTTGCACAGATGTTCGATGTATTCTTGGCTTACAGAGAAAGAACCGTCACGGTTATCAACCATGATGAAATCGTTTCCTGTACCTTGATATTTATAGAATTTCATGTTGTTCATAATGTTGCTTAGTGTTTTTATAATTTAAATTTTATGGTTAAAATTTTCCAGTTTAGAGGTCTAATTTAGACGTTCTTTTAAACCCCCTAAAAATCTATATCATTTTTTAATAAGAATCTAAATTATAAGAACATTAGGTATATTTTATTGATGTTTTCTCTTTAGAGAAGGCTTCCTGTTTTACTGATGTGCTAATATTTGATATATTTTTTTTCAACTTTGGGTATAAGCTAAAAAAAAAGCCGCTCCATTGGGGCGGCCTTTTCCTACACAAAATTATGAAAAAGCTATTACTTTTATCTTTGAACTATTTTGAAATTGAAAATTTAAATTTTTTGACAACTTTTTTTTACAAAATGTTATTATTTTTTCTTTAGTTCTTTGATACGTGCTGCTTTGCCTTGTTTTCCACGTAGGTAGAACAATCTTGCACGACGTACTTTACCGTAACGTACTACTTCAATTTTATCAACGCTTGGTGAAAGAACAGGGAAAATACGCTCTACGCCAACACCATTAGAAATTTTACGTACAGTAAAAGATTCTCCGTTTGTACCAACGTTACGACGTTGAATTACAGTACCAGTGTAAACCTGAATACGCTCTTTATTTCCTTCAACAATTTTTACGTGAACGTTAATTGTATCACCAGCCTTAAATTCAGGCTGTGTTTGTCTCTTGCCAGCAAATTCTGCTTCGACTAACTTAATCAAATCCATTGGTTTGTTATTTACTTGATTATCAAATATTTATACGATTAGTGAAGCGGCTGAACCGTACAAAGCCCAGCATTCTCCTATACGAACTGCAAAGATAATGAATCTTGATCGTAAATCCCAATCAGCGAATAAAAATTTCGTTCGTTCTATTTGCTGTTAGAAAATTATAAAAAAATAATTAAACATAAAATGGTCTTCAAAAATTTATAAAAATATTTTAAAGACTATTTTTGCCTACAAAATCTTTGATATAATTTTTTATCAAATCACGCACTCGTGCAAATTCGGCAACGATTTCTTCTTCTGTACCGATAAATTTTGGTGGGTCAGGGAAATTATGATGAAATTTTCGGGGTGACGAATCATTGGATTTTCCTACCCAAATCGGGCAATTTTCATTGGCATTATCGCAAACAGTAATTACATAATTAAAATTAATGTTTTCGTATTCGGTTATATTATTTGATGTATTTTGAGAAATATCAAGTCCATCCTGTTTCATTGTTTCGATGGCTCTTGGATTTACGCCGTGAGTAGTGATTCCTGCACTGTAAACCTTTACTTTTTGTCTATCGGTAAAATGTTCGAAATATCCATGTGCGATTTGACTTCGGCAGCTATTGCCAGTGCAGAGAACTAAAACGTTGGTCATGTTCTTTATAATGTTTTGGTTATTATAGGTTTAAACTTGAGAGTCAATTTATAAATTGGATGGAACCCTCGTAAATGCGGCTGTTTTACTTATCAGCAACATCCGCCACCTGGTGTGCAGCTAGTTGCGGAACTTGTAGTTACTTGTGAAATATTTGCTTTTAATTTTTCGGCAGGAATTCCGCAAGAATCTTGTGCCAAACAATTGGTTTGTTTATTCTGTAAGACAAAATCTTTTCCGTTAAAGTCTAATTCATACTTGCCAATGGTTTCTGCTTGGTATTCTACTTCTATTTCTAGGTCTTCCATTTCAAAAACTTTTTCAGAAAGTGTAATTATATCAAGTAATTTCTTTGATTTTAATCGGTGGTCGGTATCGTTGGCATTCCATAATTGAAAGTTGGCAACTTTTTCGTTACGAACCGTCCCACCACAATCGATAAAGTGTTTGGTGATTACTCCAACTTCGGTTACGTGAAAGTGTTCGGGAACTTGTGTGCCATTTTCAAGTTGAAAATTTACGCTATCTGCGGTATCTAAAATTTGCTTTACTCTTGAAAGTTTCATTTCTGTATCTTTTTTTGTATGATTAACAACACTTATTTTGAATGGGTAATATATTGCCGAATAAAACTTGAATTTTACCGAAAACTTGCTCGTTTATGCAATAGCAAATGGCATTTCCTTCAATATTGCCTTTGATAATTCCCGCATTTTTTAGCTCTTTCAAATGCTGTGAAATAGTTGGTTGTGCCAATGGCAACTCATTGACAATATCATTACAAATACAAGCATTTACCTTTAATAAATACTCAATTATTGCCACACGAGCAGGATGTGCAATAGCTTTGGCAAGTATTGCTATCTCGTTTTGATTTTCAGTAAAAAGGTCGGTTTTTGTAAGCCCCATTAAAATGTTTTTTATATTGCAATATTACGATATAGATTTTATTAAAAAAAGAGAAATCATAAACTTCTCTTTGATTTAGAAAGGCCTCTAATGGAGCGAAGATTTCCTAAATATCGACGGTTGACCTTTTATATCGTTCGATTTCACTCTTAAAAGTCCAAGCTACTATTCGACTGATTTTTTGTCCCTGCGACATGTTTATGGTTTTTACTTCAACTGCCTTTACTTTTTTAAGGTAATGATCAATACTTGGCAAATGATCTTTTTTTGAAATAAGACTTGTAAACCATGAAATTTGTTGGCAAATTTCTTTACTTTCAACAATCATATTTTTAATAAATGTTTCCTCACCACCTTCACACCAAAGTTCCGAATTTTGTCCACCAAAGTTAAGTTTGGATTTATCTTTCATTCCTAAATTGTTTATTTTTCTTTGACTGCCAGCCGCTGCCTCTTCTGCCGAAGCGTGGAAAGGCGGATTACAGATTGAAACATCAAAAAACTCGTCGGGTTTCAAAATATTGTTAAAAATATGCTTTTTTGAAGGCTGTAATCTACATTCAATTTTTTCGACCAAAACAATGTTACTCTTTATGATGTTTTGAGCAGATTTGATAGCAACAGCGTCAATGTCAGTTCCAACAAATTCCCAACCATAAGACTGCGAACCTATAATAGGATATACGCAGTTAGCTCCGACTCCAATATCCAAAACCTTGATTTTCTTTCCCGTAGGAATCTGATTTTTATTGTCATTAGCCAATAAATCTGCAATGTAATGAATATAATCAGCACGCCCAGGAATAGGTGGACAAAGGTAATTTTTGGGAATATCCCAATGGGGAATTTGATAAAAATGCTTTAGAATTGCACGATTGAGTGTTTTAACGGCATCAGGATTCGCAAAATCAATGCTTTGATTGCCAAATTTATTAAAGCTAACAAATTTTTCTAAATCTGAACATGAATCAATTAAAGCCTTGAAATCATAGCGAAAACGATGTGGGTTTCGCGAATGAAGTCCATATTTTTCGGTTAAATCTTTTGGTTTTTGCTCTTTCGAATCTCCTTTTCCTTGCATAAACTCATTTTTTACAAAGTACGGCTATAATTTTCAGAAACAAAAATAGCACGCTCCCTTAAATAGAAGTGTGCCATACGTTTTTTGACTGACTCTAAAGTATTGAATTTTTCGTTTTTCACCTTTTGATGAATTGGAAAAATCGATTCCGAAGAGTCAAATTTTGGTACTAACTTATTTCATGGCTTTTATTTGGCTCAAATTAAACGACTTTCTGTGAATTTCCATTGTGTTAAAATACAACTATCATTAAGGAATTTTTACTTGAATCTTGTGTTTTTATGATAAAATCTCTACTTCCAAAATCGCACTTTTATTCAATTTGCCAAATAAATGAGGAAAGTATTCATTATTGGTAGCCTGTTCATACTTTAACTCAGCTGATAGTTTTTCTTTATCAACATGAAGTTTTAGTAAATCAGCTTGACCTGAGTAATAACGTTCTAACACACCTGCTACTTGTTCGGTTGTGCTTAAGTGTATGAAAGTTTCTTCATTGAAAGTTGGACTTTCATAATAATCCAAACTTTCAAATTTTGTCCACCATTCTTTGGTTGTGATATGATAAATTGTTGCCATTTTAGCATTATTTTCTGATTGTAGAATCTGTTTAAATTAACAAGATTAACTTAAACAGATTCAAATTTTTTTTTCTATGAACTTGAAACTTCGTTTTACCGTTTTATGCTTTTACTTTACCCCAACCCATCGTTGAAACCATCCAGTCGGGAAGAGGTTTTTGCGTTTTGCGTTTTTTTAGATTCAGATACCATCCTATTTTTTTTAAAATTGGCACTCGGTGTGTTTCTACAAATTCGATGAGTGTGCCATCTGGGTCTTCTAAATATGTAAAACGTCCGCCTGCTTCGCCCATATCGAATGTGTCGTCACTATCAACCGTAAAAGGAAAGCCGTTATCTTCACATTTTTTCTTGAGTGTGTTCATGTCAAGAGTATCAAAGCAAACATGAATAAAACCTAAATCTCCCCAACTTCTTCCTTCAAAAATAGTTTTGGGAGAGCCTTCAAGTGTTTGTACTAATTCAATTTCAACGTTTCCGAGTAATCTACTAAAAGCCCCAGTGTTGTTCATTGGCTTTTTCAAAAGCACTCTACGGAATTGTTTTTTATCAGCATTTAGTTCTTTCAAATCATCGAAATTGCCAGTTTTATCATAAACTAATTCGCTTATTTGTAATACATCTTTATATAGTTTTAGTGCTTTGTCAATATCACTAACGCCAATTATTACGCCTAAAATCCCACCTGTTATACTCTCTTTGGGTTTAAACCATGAGTTATCTTGAACGATTTGTAGTTGATTGCCATAGCTATCTATAAGCCATGTGGTTGGTTTTCCTTCGGGTGATTGTATAATTGAGAGTTTCTGACTATTAGCAAACTGCTTTACATCAGAACATTTAATTTTTATGGCAAAAATACCCAAATCGCCAATTTGTGGTTCAAAATCTGCTGCCAATGGTTCTGGTCTATTTGATTGCCAAATTTCGGCTCCACCGCCACCAGCCATATTGAGTGCTAAAATTGCTCGGCGTTGGCGAACATTTCCTTTTGTGTAGCGTGTCATGAGGGTTGCTTCGGCAACATCATCAAAAAGAGGGACATTCAGTCCCAAGGTTTTATTATACCAATTAAATGCCTCTTGGGCATTTCGCACACCGATTCCAACTTGCTGAATTCCACTAATCAAATCTAACATATTCTATTTAATAGGAGTTTTTAATGATTATTACTCTATGACATCTTAAGAATAAATATCCCATATAAATATCATATTTCATTATCTATAATCTAATATACGGCGATATGTTTCCATCATTTCTTGCTGAGAAGCCTTTCCACTTAGAAACATTAGCATGACTTTGAAATTTGCTTTCTGAACCCGAAGATAGGAATTAGTTTTGTATTTTCGGGCTGAAACAATTACATTTTTAGGAATAATCTTAAATTTTAACACTTTTTTTGCTCTAATAATAAATTCATAATCTTCCATTATTTCATAATCTTCTCTAAATTCCCCAACTTTTAAAAAATCTTCTTTGCGAATAAAGAGTGTTTGGTCACCGCCACGACACCAAATAAATGGTAGGCGTGTGAAGAAGGCATTGACCTTCAAAATCCAATCATCTGCATCGAATTGATAGCGGTAGCAGCCAAAATAATGTCCGCTGTTAATTGCCTTCAAGATATCAAAAGTATAGTCAGGGTTTACTTTTATATCAGCATGAACAAAATATAGAATATCAGCAGTAGCAATTGAAGCCCCAAAATTCATCTGAAAGGCTCTTCCTTTTTGAGGAGATTTCTGAGCAATCGCACCTAATTTCTGAGCAATTTCTTTTGTATTATCGGTCGAATTTGGCGAATCTGAAACAATTATTTCATGAAGATAATTTTTCCCATAAATCTTCAAGGATTCGATCAGACAACCGATATTATCGGCCTCATTAAAAGTTGGTATGATTACACTTATTTTCAATAGATTCGGAGGAAGTTTATTTAAGAAACCATAAAGTTAATTACGATGTTTTCGAATTAAACAATTTTTAAGATTTTAAAAAAGCGAATCCATAAAAATATTGTCGGTGGAACAAATTAGAAAAGCGGATGCATATACCATTTAACATGAGCCAATAGCTTCTTTCGACTTCATGGAACGTGCTTCAAGAATCTTTGTTAATTGGTTTTGTGAAAATATTGAAACAGGAAATTTCAAAGTAAAAAAATTTTGTGGACTCGGCGATAATGGTGGTGACGGTTTGGCAATTGCCCGAATGTTGCAACAATTGAATTATGATTTAGAAGGTTATGTGGTAAAATATTCAGAAAAACTTTCAGAAAATTTTAAGATTAATCAAAAGCTTTTGGAAAAACAATTGGTTATAAACTAAATCGAAAATGAAGAATTAATCATTGATTTCGATAAAAATGATATAATTATTGATGCACTGGTAGGTTCTGGATTATCTCACTCTATTGATGGCCTATTGAAATCAATAATCGAACAAATAAATAGGAGTGAATCCATCGTTTTTGCAGTTGATATGCCTTCGGGCTTGTTTTCAGATAAGACTAATCAATCAACTGATACTATTATTAAAGCAACTAATACTTTACTTTTCAATTATCAAAAGTAGCGTTTATGTTAGCAAGGAATGAAATTTTTCGACTGAACAAGTACAATTAGTAATGAAGAAAATTCCTGAAAACTCAATTCTGACTCCACACCCAAAAGAATTTAAAAATCTAATAGGTAAATCGTGGGACAATGATTTTGAAAAGTTGGTATTATTACGGGAATTTTCGATAAATAATAAACTAATTGTTTGTCTGAATGGAGCGAATACAGCAGTTTCCCTGCCGGACGGCACAATTTGTTTTAATTCTTCAGGCAATGAAGGAATGGCCACCGCAGGCAGTGGTGATGTGCTAACTGGAATCATTACTGCTTTATTGGCACAAGGATATACAACGCAAGAATCATCAATTTTAGGTGTTTATCAGCATGGTACAGTAGGTGACAATGCCGTTGAAAAATATGGTATGACAAGTATGAATGCTAGCGATATTGTTGAAAATATTAGACTTTAATTTAGTAGTAAATTTAAAA
>Ga0247831_1005274_pt1 | contig 16355 bp, 7 predicted proteins | sample LaCruzMarch2015__9_FD_192406 | JGI IMG/M metagenome (GOLD analysis project Ga0247831, IMG submission 192406) | Freshwater microbial communities from meromictic Lake La Cruz, Castile-La Mancha, Spain - LaCruzMarch2015_1m | ecosystem: Environmental > Aquatic > Freshwater > Lake | place: Spain... | reverse complement strand
CTATCACTTGGTAACTCTGAGACATTTTGTACAGCTTCATCATCGCTCGTATCATGCACAATAGCAGTCAACGTGTCTGTCTTCTCACTTTCCACTACTATAATAGGAGTAGGAGTGATAGCACTGGGTGTAGGTGTGTAGATAGCGAAAGAGGATAGTACATCTTCAGTAGCTTTCTTATTATTAGTGGTTGCTTCAGCGTTAGATTTCTTAACCTCCTCGCTCTGATCCAGCGATAGAGAGGTAGAGTTGTTAGCTGTACCATTTTTAATGCTTGGTATACCTCCTACTACGAGTAGGGACTTTGCACGGCTGAATGCTGTGTAGAGTTCTCTGTTTTGATCTACTCCTGTATCAGCAAGTAGTTCAGGTGCGAGTAGAGTAAAGACTTCATCACGCTGTGCTCCCTGTATTTGAGAAATCGTCACTACTTCAACCGTAGAAGGTACGAGTGCTTTGTACTTAGCTACTGCTGCTGTATCTTTTACGATGAGTGCTCTCTTTCTTTTAGTGGGAAGACGGAGCATCTGAAGCAGTTCGTCTTCACTCGTAGACACGACTCCATTCAGTGTTGTAGTATCTGTAACCATACTGTAATCTTCTGATGCTACCACGAGAGCGGGGTGACGAAGTGTTAGACGAGAGCGGTATTGAGAAGTAAACGAAGAGATACTATCAATAGACGTTCTGTAAGTGGTAGTAAGAGGAACAGTAGTAGAAGTAAGTTTATTAAGTGGGCTAAGCAGAGTGTGGCCAAGTACGCTGGAGCGATCGTATGTGATCCTCTGAGAAGGATCACCCATAAATATAATCTTTACTCCGTTGTCACGAGCTTTAGTGTTGATAGCAAAAATGGCTTCGTTAGTAAGCACAAGTGCTTCATCTACTATAATCAAACTCAGTGCTTTTGTTTCTTTCTCACTTAAGGCGAGAAAGCTTTCAATCGTTCGCTTAAGATTTGTACCGTACACTCCTTCATTGATGTTCTCAGAGGCTTCTTCAGAAGCAGCAAAGGCATATACTGCATTCTCTTTCTGCACTCCTTTTAGCTCACTGATTATATCACCTAATAGTTTTCCTACCACTAAGGACTTACCTGCTCCTGCTATACCGAACAGCTTAAAAGCATTCTCTGTCTCTGAAGTAGAAACGGCTGTGCGTGATTGTGGATTAAGTACATAAAGAATAGTATCAGTAAGTACTATATTCTGCGTGAGAGAGATCGAGAAAGGAAGTTTTGATGTTGCTTTCTCCTTAGCCTCAAGTACTTTAGTAAATGGTACAGAAAGGTTAAGAAGTGATTCCATACGATTAATCCACTGCGATTCATGGAAAGTAGCGATGGCCAGCAGTATCTGAGCTTTCTCTGTACTTGACAGATTTGAATTGTTATTCGTATGTCTTTCCAGCGCGTATACATCCAGATCCAATTTAAACATAGCTACCCCTTCCCACTTACCTTCGTCGATTAGTGCGGTATCATTCATACCTACTGGTACACCAGCAAGGTTAGTCACTAAAGAGAAAAGCATATCAAGTGCATTATAACGGAAACTTCTTTCAGTTACGAGACTCTGATGCAATTCAGCTATAACATTAGGAGTGGCTTTATTTGGAGAAGCTTCAAATGCTCGAGAGTAGATAACTTTCTCGTGCTCTGCTACTTGTGCCTTTAGTTTAGTGAGTTGTGCTTTACTTGCTTTCTGTTTAAACTGATCTACTATTGCGAGTAGGGCATCAAATGCTACAAGTCCAGATACGTTAGCTTTAGCGAGTATAGGACGTATGTTAGGAATTACTTCTTCGAATAGGGTAGCGTTGTTCTCTATGAATTTATAAAGAGGAGAAGTAATTGCTTCATTAATATTTCTTTGGATCAGTCCTTTATTCTGACTATTCTTTACGAGCTGTGGCCAGATAATGCCGTTAATATACTCGAGTGAATTAGTAGCACGCGCTATTACTTCGGAGTCACTTGCTCCACTTATTACTTTATTAAGTAGCCCTTGAATTTGTTTCGTAATGGCTTCGTCCTCGAATTGTTCACGCTCTTTAGGGGTAAGTTCCATGAAGTAGTCGATGAGGTTGTTAGCATTTCTTCCGACCAATGCATCAAAGTACTCGTAAGCTAAAATATTCTCTACTTCTTCTACTCTACCCATTGCTTGCGCATCTATTAGCCTTTGTCGTGTTGCTCTATTCTCTATATTTTCTTTTGTTTTTTCTTCTGTTGCTACCTTAATTTTTTCTGCGTTAAGTATAATCTCTTGTTGCTGGGCAGAAATGTCATTTATTGCGTCACCGTATACTTTAGCTTCACGCACAAAAGCAGCAGCATCCTCGACATTAATGTTTGTGCCAAGTATCGAATTAAGCTCGGCTGCTTTAGCAGAAGAGTCTACACCATACTCACCATGAAAGTTAATTGCACTAAGTAGAGAATTGATCTTTTGTATCTCATCGTTGTTTGCATCAATCTGTACTTTAGCTTCTTTTATTTCTTCATCTGCAATAGAGTCAAGATCATCTTTAATCTTCTCTGCTAAATTCCTACTTACAATAGTTGTTTGTGTGTACGCTTTATAGAGCTCACTTAATAGCATATCTTTTGGTGTGGTGCTTGTAGAATTAAACATGGCCTCTATGCTCGTCACAGCGACGAAGTCACGTCCACGCAATTCATTGAAGTTATTTATAAAGCCTGCACTAAAGTCTTTGCTCGTGAGATGTGAGCTGTTTAACCCGATAGGATTGCTACTAACTCCTGCATCCTTAAGAGCGTAAGTTCCGTAAGCAAATACGTGCTCATCTATTTCGTATGCCAGTTTAGCAATCTCATCTTCCTCTTCTTTCGTTTTACTCTTCTTCTCCTTTAGAGTTTTGTACGTGAGTACTTTAGTCTTAAGATCGAGACTTCCTTTTTTGTATGCCGCTTTTAATTCACTTTGACCATTAGAGAGTTTATCACGCATTAATTTGATGTCTTTCTGCATCGCATCAATAACTTCTTTGTCTTTGGCATTCACGCTCGGCAGACTCTGCATCTGACTCAGTGCACGTTCTTTAGCGAGTAGGTAAAGTTCAGTTTTGAGCATGTGACTCTTAAAGCTATTCTCTTCAGGGGACTCTATTGTAGAAGTATACTTCTTAGCTAAGTTTTCTATCTCATCCAAGTAGGAAGAGATATTTACCATATTGATGTCGAAGTTCTCCGTCAGTCCTAAAGCTTCTAATTCTCCTTTAGCACCTTTTTTGTATTGCTCAAGTATCTGTGCTTTCTCTTCTTTATCAAAAAGCGAACTCTTCGATCCAGAAGCAAGGCTAAAAGCGAAAGAAGCAAGCGACAGTTCTTTATTGAAAGTATCCATCTTCTCGTTGCCTTGGAAAGCAGCAGCAAATGCCGCGTTCCACAAGTTTTGGTTAGCGATACTTCTGTTCACGAGAGTCTGTACTGTTTGAGTGTCGAGTATAGGTAGACCAGCACTATCCAATTTAAGATTGCTTACATCTACTTCTTCGTTACCAAGCTTTACTTTCTTAGTTCCATCCTTCTCGTATGCCACCGTCATGTTCTCTCTAAAGAGATTAACAGCAGTAGGAATAATATCAGTAGTGAGAGTTTTAAGATCGTCACTCACAGCCTTTGATAGCTTAGTAAGAGCGCTCCTTTCACGCATTGCACTTACTGAACCCATACCTCCTCCGAGGATACCTCCTAAAGCGATAGACAACGCACGTTCACTTTCTTCTTCATTCTGCGAGTAGCCGATAGCACCTTTACCGAAATCGTAAATGCCTTGAGCCATAGCGAAGGCAAGAGACTCCATCAATGGGCCACGATCTTTTTTATTGTCAGCTATACTTCTTTCGTACTGCTGCACAGCAGTCTGTATGTTTTCTTCGAATAGACCTTCAGATATTAAGCCTTCTCCCGCCTTACCAAGCACGCTCGGAAGAGCAAGTTTAGATTCTCCAGCAATAATACTTTGTTTCAAAGCTTTAGTTACGGTAGAGAAATCGCTATGGAAGAATTTACTTTGAATGTAGTTAGGAATAGCGAGAGCAAGAGCGTTGACTGCGAAGACTGTCTTTGCTGCCTCTGCGGCATCAGCTTTAGCTAACATCTTAGCTTCATCCACTGGTTTACCTTCTGCTAAGTAGCGTTCAAGTTTAATTGCTTCGATACTTTTTTGTGTCTCGAATGCTTCCATACTGGCCTCAGAGACAGTATTATACGCCAGACTTATTCCGACAGTAGTTCCTTGTCCCAATGCCTTAGAAGCTTCCAAAGCTTTACCTACTTTAGTAGAAGCCATCAGTAGTTTACCGCCTGTACCAATTAACTTTGCAGCTCCTCCGGGTACAAATGCGCTTGCAGCATAAGCAGCGCCGTCTAAGAAGTCGTTCGCCCACATACTTGTGGTTAACATTTTACCAAGTAGACCACTCTTATCATATTCGAATGAATTATATACAGGGAAAGCTTCTCGAAGTGAGTTATCCCACTCGTCCATAGACTTTACTGTATCATTCTGCCATGCGTACTCTATGCCTTTAGTTGTATCGAACGCACTTTCTATTGCTCCAGCTACGCTTGCAAATCCTCCGAGAGTCTTCGGTATGATAGATATACCACGAGATACAAAACCATTCCAAAGCTGGCCCAATCCACTTTGATTATCTGCTCTATTCCATTTCTGATTTAAGTTCTCGCTTAGACCTTGGTCATACTTATCTGACCACGCCATCTGCATATTAGTAGGGCGAGGAGATTTGCCTGCGAGATTTACGTCACTTAACCTCGGAAGGTTATTTACACTTATTTTCTGTATTTTATTGTCTGGCATATTATTTAATTAAAAGCGTCCGTGTCATCCCCTTCTTCCGCTCGAGAAGGAATGCCCATTAATTGATTGAACTGCGTAAGCATAACTGGCAGCAAGTGTTGAGTTTGATCTGACTTAGTGGCTCCGGTAGGGAATATAGTTTGAAAGTAAGGAGCCAAGTGTTCTTGCATCGTTTCGGTAGAATACTCCGCCGTTCTTCCATCTGGTAAATCTAATACTTGCTTATCTACAATGCGGCCTTGATCGTAACCAAATACACGCCTCGGTGTACCAAGATCAGGATGAGGATTTCCGACAGTGGAACTTTGATTCCAGATAGGGCCAAAAGAGTTAACTACAGCATCCATCTTTCCTTTTAGTTTTGGTTCACGTATAGGAATGATGATTTCTTTACCCGGAGTTCCACGCTGGCCTGTAGCCCACTGCCATGTAGTTTGAGGCTTGCCCGGAAGTGTTACTTTAAATCCTGACTGCCCATATCCTGCTTCTCCTATGCCTCCTTGTGGCCCTTGAACGCCCACATAGTAATCAGACATATCTTTTAGATTTCCTTTCTCGTCGTAGAAAGCTGCTCTCATATCATCATCCATGTCATTGCCTTTTATAATTCTTTTCTGCGCTACATCATAATACTCTCCTGCCGGCCCAAGTAATCGTGGTATTTCATTTCGAAGTATTGCTGTTTGTGCATCCTTGCTTGCGATCTCAATGTCCATAGTCTGCCGGGCAGAAAGATTGGGAACAGAAACATTGTACGTCTCCATTATGTCAGCATCAATCTTTTTTTGGTATGCTTTGTCGTTCGCATATTTATTTCTGTCAATAAGTCCAGCTCTGTCCATGTTCTCAAAGTGAAAATCAAGTGCAGCTACATCTACTCCAGCATTAGTAAGCCTTTCTTTATATTTAGGATCTGCAAGCGCAGTACCTAAACTAGGAACTTCACCTTGTTGAGGTACACCAAAGCCCGGAAAGTTTAGAGCGCCAAAGTCTCCTAATTCTCCATTTTCATCTCTCACTACTTGAGTGGGAGCATATATTCCGAGCGTTGTTCCAAGAGTTTCGGGAGTAAGTGTCGCAGTTGTTTTTCCTTGTTGATTGAGCTGCGGAACAGTATTACTATAACCGAGGCGAATCATAGCTTCTATTTGATCAGTTTGTTTCTGTTGTTGCCTTGCACGATATTGAGCTACTGACATAGGATCTCGTTTCATCTCACGATCACTACGCGAAGATTCGTACGCGTACGTCTGTCCCATATTATTTGAGTAGGCATCCAGAAACTCTGGTGCTTTACTTGGATCTTGTCCCATGTACATTAACTTATCCTGTAAGTAGGATACAACTCTCTGATCTCCGGGAAGGACAGTGTTTAAGCTTCCTGCTATACGATCTGAACTTACGCCTTCTACTTCCACCACGTCGTGATAGTAATTTCCATTCTTTAGGTAGGAAGTGCCTTTCTTAGCTTTTATTGGCTTGAGTGCTCCGATTACTTTTAGAGCCATCTCATCAATAGGAACATAGCTGCTCATATCTTTAAGCTCTATACCACTGTACACTCCAGAATTAGGATCCAAGGTAGCCCCTTTATACTTATTCATATAGTAAGCGGAGGCTTCTCCTAAGTCTTGTCCTATCACATCTCCTTTCTTAACTCTTTCTTGATGCTCACTCAACCATTTCTGGTACGAGTTATAATTGTTGATTATTGTACCTGCCTCTGAAGTAGGAGCAAGGTCTTTACGCATCTTAGATGTGAGTGCATTTAAGTCTTTCGAGACAGCTCCAAAGTCTCCTTTTGCTCCCTCTACTATTTTATCTATTTGAGTAAACCACTCTTGTTGTATTTGTGCAGCTCGTGCTTTATCCTGAGGAAGAGCATTGATATACGTAGTCTTCAGGTTCTCTACAAGCGCTCTGTTAAAATCATATCTCTTTTGAAGTCCTTCCATTGCAGCATAGATGCTGTCAACGGGGGGAGTGTACAATCCTAAGTCATACGGAGATCTTCGGTAAAAACGATTTATTGCCATTTTCTATGTCTTTTATTTATTACTTTAGAAGATTCATGTATGCGCCAAAGCCTTTAGGAAATAGTACGCTCATCAGATTTACTTGGTCTGCTGCATACTTCTTACGGTTTAGATCTTCTCCGAATTGCCCTACTGACGTAAATACATTCTGACGTGCGCTATCCAGTGCTGCCCTGTTCATCGAGTTAGCTGTCTGTACTCGTCCTCTTTCTTGATTGTTGTAACGCTGCTGATTAGCTACGCTTTGCTCATATTGAGACAGGGCTTGATTGTTCATTCCCTGATACTGATTCAGAATGTTGTTTGTAGCGTTAGTAGTATTGGCTAAGAAAGAATTAAGGGTGGCATTACGCTGCCCTTGATTACGTACATCGAGTGAGTTACGAGCATTAGCGAAGTTGCGATCCGCCTGATAGATAGAAGCACGAGGATCATAGGACTGTTGTGTGATACGAGTAGAATCATAGTTACCCATCTCTACTTCAGCAGGACGAAGTGTTTCTGAAAACTTACCCACTAACTCTCCTACTTTAAGGGCATCTCCAAATGTAAATGGAGTTTGGTAGCGCTGGGTTGCTGACGTTGTGTCTGTTCCTTCCGAATTAAAGATTGCATCTCCTTGTCCAGTATTAGTAATAGGATTACGAGCGACGTTTTCGTTAAAGGCAGCAGTTTCCATATCGAAAGTAATTGGTTGTTCTGTATAAGGATCTGTTGGCATATTTTTTAGGGCGATACGTTCTCCAGTTTCTTGATTAATACCAAATCTTCCAATTAAATTCATCGGATCAGATCCTATTTTTCCTTTCGTTAAATCAGTAGATGTCGTTTTATCTACTTGCATAAGTCTGTCGGTAGTAGCATCGGGAGTATCAAATGCTTTGTTGTTAGGATTAAGTGCATCTACGCCCGCAATAGCAAACTTTTCCATGTTTTGTTTATACAAGTTAGTTGTAGTAGGGCCAGCTATTCCATCTACTTTAATGGGGGAAGTAGGATTGTTTTGATTGTACCACTGTTGGAAAGCGAATACTTGATCGGGACTATTAAGTCCCGGGAGAGGCCCACCTGCTGCGTACTTCTTAATCATGCCTCCATACTTACATTTCATGCGCCCTCCGTTCTTAGCGTACTGTATAGTAGACTGTTTAGGAGTGCCATCAGGATTACGTAGTCCTTTAGAGTATGCAAGAGCCTCTTGGTTCGCTTTGATTGTCTCTAAGATAGCATAACTCTTCTGTACTGTACTCTTGGATTGTTCATCCGATGGGCGTGTCTGTAGAAGCTTCTCAGAGGCTTTAATAGCCTTCAAGTGTTTAGCTGCCATTTTAGCATACGACTCAGTTCCTCCTTTCGGAGTAAGAGAATCAGAGAATACATAGGTACCATCTTCCATTTCCATCACTACTTCATTGTGATCAAGCATCGCATTATACTGCGGATAGTAGTTACCGTCTGTTTGCTGTGGATTACCTTTGACTTGAAAGCCTGTTCCTCCGCTAAGTATGTTAGCATCCTGCATGTTTCCTCCGTATTGGTACTCTTTCAGTAAAGGATTTTTTTTAAATAATTCATCTCCTATCATATATGGTTTACCACTTTTTTTATAAAGTTTTATTGCGTATGCTGGATCTTGTTTTCCAATTACTTTTAAATTTGGCTCAATGACAGAATGTGCTTCGTGCTCAAGCATTCCTTCTGTATTATACCTATCTTTGTCTGGATCTTTAAATGATGCACTTTTTAAAAGATCTTTTACATATCTTCCTGCAAGATGTCTTCCAGTTGCTTCTTGATAGCCGTGAGAAAGTTCTGATATTAATATATCTGCATCGTAATTTAAGGCAGAGACTGCATTTTTCTTTGCTAACTTATTAAAAAGCTTATCTTCATAAGCTCCAATCTTAGCTATTTCTTCATCACTAAAGTTTGCTACCACATTATCAAAAACGTTTTCGTACTTAGGATTAGATACAACTTCGTTATATAAATCTTTACCCTTTAAATCTTTCGGAAGTACTTTTTCTGTGTCCTGCTCTTTTATTTTATCTTCCCACAATTTTAAATATCTGGCACCAAAGGGAGCATTTTTTCCAAGTCCTGCACTAATAGCAGTATTATCACCATCTTTAAAAAAAATATTTGCACTATAATGAGGGCGGCCTATAATTTTATCATAAAAAGAATCAGGTTGAAAGGCTCTTATATCTGGCTTATTACTAAATTTCCAAATAGGATACACATTAGCTGGACGTTCTGTACCTCGATTATTGTCTGTCATTTGCTTTAGTATACCTAAGGTGGCCAACTTTCGTTTATCTTTTTTAGTATTTCTACCTTTATTATATTTATTAGCAATTACAGTAAACCCGGGAAGATCTACGTCATACATGTCTTCTCCAGATTCATCCTTACTAACTTTACCTTTTATTGGCCCACCTGTTTGGTACCTACCGGGACTTGCTCCTATTACTTGTGGAGGAGTATTTTGATTCATAAGCCCAGAGAGTAATGGCAGCCCTACTCCTGCGAGCAAAGACATAGGATTAATTAGTCCATTAAGTATAGTCTGTCCTCCGATTGCTCCTTCTTTATTCATTCCTTGCTGCGGAACACCTCCTCCAGAAAAGTAACGCATCGGTTTAGTTTTTGTTGTTAGTTTTGTTTTAGTTTTCATTTTATTATCTATTTCTGTTGGAGTTAATCGTACTAACTAAGTCAGTAGTTATTTTATAGTTATAATTGGAAGTAAAGTAGAATCGTAAACCTAAGTAGTGATCGCGCATTCTGCGCTGTTCGAATTGGCTCTTGGTTGGATCAATATTATCTGCGTTAGGCACTCTATCTACGAAGTATTGATTTCCTACTCCTGCCCATGACATATCCCATACAGGTTGAGTAGAATCAATAGTAGCGTCACGTAATTTGTTTAGTCTCCATTGATTATCTGTTCTGCGGACAAGAGCCTCATTAGTCGTGTTAAAGATTGTGTGAGGTGTAAGAGATGTTAGTCCTGTGCTCTGAGTGTCATTGTAAGCTACAAATCTGTCGAAAGTAGCATTTACATCTCGATACGTTTTTGTCTTCTCTGAGTAACCTTGTACCCTACTTGAGTAGTATGCAGAATCTGTCGTACGAACTTCTCTCGGATCATTCAGTGCAATGAAGTCAATGATGTGCGGATATGCTACTCCGTAGTAGTTCTGGAAGTCTTCGCTACCATGACGATATATAGTGTCAGTAGTAGTGGTAAAGAAAGTAGAAGAATTATTAAATTGATGGTGTGGCAAGTAGGAATGCCAGCTCACGAAGTTATCTATAACAAAGCTGTATGAAATAGTATACGAATGGTTCTCGAAAATATCGGTAGCAAGTTCAGGAATAACTTTTATTGCATTATCGCCTCTATTTATATAGAACTCTTCTCCAGTAAAATAGAGTATTTCTTCTTCTAAGAATTCGTCATCTGTAACAATAAAGCTTGGAGCGTATGTGTCATTAATCCTAAAATCCTTCTTCGTGATAAGTACTCTTTTATATCGGGGATCGTACGTAAGACTGTAGCCAGCGAAGTACCGAGAATTAATCGGAAATTCAATTCCTGAAAGCTTATAGAATTGTTCCTTCAATTTACTTTTAGCGTTCTCTTGGAAGTAGGAGTGCATCCTCTGCATCGAAAGATCACGAATGTTATCTGTAAGTAGCAGTGGATAGCCGCTAACGTCATCCATATAGAATGTTCCGTAGTGAGTGCTCAAACGATTTGAGAAGCTACTTTGTCCTCCGAAAGCATAATCACTCACTTTCAACTGTACTGGAGGAATAGAGAAGATGGCTCCTGTTCCTATGTAGATGTTTTGCTCCGATGTCTCGATACTCTGCGGACGAGTAGGAACCATAAATATACTGCGGGTAGTAGTAGCATACAGTTTGTTGAAGTTAACGAACAAGTCAGTTATAGGCCCTACAGATCCATTTAAGTCTACGTAGTCATTTACTCGTATTAGTTTGTTACCGTCCGCAGAAGTCTCGGTAGAATCGGCCTGAGAAGCATATAGACGGTGTGGATACTCTCCTTCGCAATCAGAACAGTAGTCATAGTTTCTCGGTAGTGAAAAGTACTCATTAATACTCTCCATGTAGGAGTAAGAGTTATTGTAGTTGTAACTCTCTGGAACAAAGTAGGGAGCATTATCCTGAGCTTTGGCTTTATTGATTATGTACTTCTGTAAATTAGGATGTCCTGATGTGTAGTTGTAATTCCACTTGAAGTAGTCGAGCGTAGTGTCAGTCTTGCTCCCGTGACGAAAAGCGTAGTTATAATTGGACGACTCACAATAGAAGTTGTTGTACGCAATATTAATATCTGTGTCATAAGTTGTACCCGGATTAAACACTGTACCTGTATCTACTGTAGTGGCATGGTTGTAGTCAGTGAATCCTACATTCATCACGAATGTGTCTCCTCCGAAATGATCGAACGTCATTCCTAAAGTAGTGGCTGTACCTGCACACGAATTAATTGGCGTGTATCGAATAGAGAATAAATCAGAGAAAGGATCTGAAATAGTTTTCAAAGATACATACGGCAATCTATTCGGATAGGCAGTATCTGGTGTACTATCAATCATGTCGATGATTACAGGAGCATTTAACTCTACTACGTGGTAGTCATTTCCTGTAGAAGGATTCTTGATGAAGAGGCCACTACTCGGATTAAATATTTCGTTAGGCTCGACCGCGCTTGGTGCTGTCTTATTTATCTTCTGGAGAAAAGTGATTTTATGGTTTAGGAACGTAGACGAAGTAGTAAACTGTGTATAACGATTGTAGTAGTACATTGTACTCTCTGCAGTCACGGCAGAAGTTGTTCCAGCAATAGGATCCAGCGTTATTGTTCCTGTGCCTGTATCAGTATTTATACTCGGAGTAGCAATGTTAGCGTGGTCAAAAACTATTTTGTCTACGTGTAGGTAAGTGGCTTCTATTTGATCTCCCTTAAGTAGAGTATCAGGGCTAACAAAAGCATACAATTTAGGATAGATGCTTACAGGAGGATCGTGTGGAAGATTTCTTGGCCGTAGTTTATCTACATCAATAGTATTGTTAGTAAAAATGGGGAATAGCATCCCTTTAGCCAGTATCGTTTTATCTTTATTGTCTGTTCTTTTTCCGTAGACAAAGCGGTGACCTTTAACTCCATTCGGGTAGCTTACATTTGAAAAGCGTATTCCTACTCTGTTTGCTCCTACATCTCCTGTGCTATCTCGAAGAAAACTTGCAGGCATTCTATGGTGCCGTACTTTAATAGCAGGACTAATAACTTCGTTTTGCCATGTACGTCCCCAATAACCATCCACATGATTAGTGCAGTCAGGAATATCTGGATAGTTACTCAGCGTTTCCCAATAGCCCATTAGACCCGTTGAGAGATCACCTTTTCTGTTAGCGGCAGTAGATATATTCTGCCATCTTTTAGTCCGTGTAGGATCTACTGACTCACCATATACAGCCAGTGCTGTATCCCAATTCGTCACCACTCCCCCGTCACCTATAACCGCAGATTCATAATCGTTGTTAATGGTGTTAGGGCCTCTGCCCGGAATATGGAAGGGAGGAGCTTCAGTTTCATCGTCCATTATAAATACTACACCAAGAGAGTAGACTTCATCTTCCATGAAGGAAGCATCAGAGAAGTAGTAGCGTCCATGTTTGCTATAAGCTTCAACGGGACTATTGATTGGATCTTTAATCCATTCTACTTTTATCTTACTTGCGAATCGTTGGAAAGTAGAGAAGTCATATTTAGGCGAGGTGACATTACCTAAGTAAAGTTTATTATCAAAGAATGTATGTGCTCCTACTTTATTAACATTTAGCCGTTTGCTAAGAATTTCATCCAAGCTTGTAGTATATTCTACCGGATGTGAAAGACCAGTGTAAATAAAAGTATTACCGCTAATGGGTAGACTTACTGGACTTAGTACATCTACTCCTGTTATAGCACCACTATCTGCGGTACGCTTAATCACTGCTACTTGAAGATATTCATAATTTTGATCTACATTCTGAAAACGTAGTTTAATAGCTTTATTCGAAGGTGGCACATAGTAGGGAGAATTGACATCGTTAGAGCCTCCGTCGTAGATAGCGATAGTATTTACTGCTTTGAGTAGGTCGTAGTTCTCGTTACCTACTGCTACACTCCTACTTACGAACTGGAAATCAGTCGGGTTTAGTTCGTTATCTAAGTAGCGAATAGCGAAGTAATATGTGCCAAGTTCTAAGTTACCGTTACCTGTAACGATAGTTGTATCAATCTTAGGAGCTGTATCTGCTTGCGTAAACGAATCCAGTAAACAAGTGTAGTTGGACACTTGGCTATACTGCATGAACTCGCAGTCGCTCGGAGTAGAGTCTACTATGTTAGAGAGGTTTATTTCTCTATACTCATTATTTATGTCAGTGAAGTAGATGACATCTTCGCACGCTTGTCTCTTTTTGTAGATAGCGTTAACAGGGAATTTAGGATTAAAGTTTAAGCACGTTGCTGTCAGTTTAGTAGTGTACACACAAGTAAGAGTGTTAAATATTCCTATCTCATGTTGAAACAATGGATCATAGAAGAAAAGTGCCACTCTTTCGTCACCAAGAGCTACAGAACCAACTATTACTTTACCAGCAGGATAAGACGGAGAACAACTCTCATTTCCTTCCTCGCTGCTTATAGCTACTATTTCTCCTACCCCTGTTTCTACTACAGCATTCATCGCATAGCGATATGTTCCCTCTTCTTGATACTTAGGATGTCTATCTACTGATAGACCCTTTAGTAATTGGTTGGTTGTTGTAGCCATTAGTAGCGAAGGTTTTCTCTATTGCCGAGAGTCATAAACATTTGTTGGAACTTATTTGTGCGAGGCACCAGACGATTAAACATGTTCTTAATGTTCTCAATTTGATTAATATCCGGCATATTTAAGTTCTTAGCTTTCATCGACATTGTTTGCCACATACTTAGTGAGAACGCTCGTTGCCTTTCTGCTGCTTGATCTCCACCTAACATTAGCACTTTCTTATTCCAATAGCGATACTGTAAGTAGTAGTTTAGAGCGTCTTTTAAGTCTTCGTCATCGGGTATAAGCAAGTATCCTTCTTCGTCTTTTGGATAAGCCATGTACGCTACCATTATAATTCCTTCTCGGAAAGTAGTGGTGATACTTAGTGTCTCATCTAGAAAGAACTCAGGCTTACAGTCAGTGCAGTAGGTCAAGGATTCAGCCAAACAAACAGATTTATGAAATGGATTACTGGTTGTACGAAGTACTCTCCAGTTTATATAATTCTTTTGTGTATCATAGAGCGTAAAAAAGTCATCTCCTCCGGGATGATCTGTAACTTCTATTGCTCTTTGATCTTCTACACATAATTGATTAGAGCCTGTCCACTCCAGTACCTGTACCAGATACTTAAAGTTAGATGGAAGTTGTGCTTTATGATCTACTACTTGTAGCTGTACTACTTCGGGGACGAGAGATTCCTCTAAGCGTAATTTTTTATAACCGCTTGTGGCCCAGTTAAGAGCTGTGTTTTCATTGAATGTGCGATCGTCTACGTCAAGAGTAAAGTTTAAAAGCACACTCTTAATACTTACGTACTTGTTCTTCATGGTATATTAGTGTGTGTGAAGAGTTATTTTGTATGAGGTCTGCAAGAGCTCTTGCCATTGTTCGATTCGGGAAGAAACGGAAGATATTATAATCACATTTACTTAGGTCAAGCGACTTGGGTCTTTCCCACATAAATTTAACTATATATTTTACACTCTTTACATTGTACTTTACGCCGAATTTATTTATTCGGTAAATCATTCTACGTATATCATTTTCTTTTGTCGGATAGCGTACCAGTCTAACTACCCCAACATTAGGATGTAGCATATAGGCTTTACCTTCGAGTAGCATTTTTTGCATCATTACAAAAAAGATGGCGTTAGCTATCTTAAAGAATTGAAATTGTGTGAGTCTGTATCTCTGTCTTGGCTGCTCTTTGACACGGTTATAAACGTCAAGTACTGTGACAGTGAGTTTTTTTATTTTTTTAAGACTCTCTTCGTACTTCCCCCTGTCTATCTTCTCGAGCATTATTAGTTATGTCGTTAGGTATTTTCAAGTGAATAAATAGTAGGTTCAACGTCATTTCATAGAGCATCGCTACCAAGTCAGAATCAATCGGGAACTCAGCTTCTAAGTAAGCGCAGTCTTCTCCAGTATTACTTGGACAGTTTATTTCTTGAATAGCTTCTGGATCATCAAACAAAGCATTAATTAGAACTGTATCGAGACTTGTATTGCCTACTATAAACAGATGATTATTATTAATGAAATAGCCAGTGATGGGAGGAAGATCAGAATACTTAGAGTAGAGGACTTGAGTCAGGTTTATCTCTGGTAAAATGCGTCCTTCTAAGTCTGTTACTTTCATATTATTCCCGAACTTAGACTGGAGTAGGGTGGGAAGTGGTAACGTGCTTTTAAGTATGGGGCAGTAATCAAAAGTAATATTGCAGCACTCGTGAAAACTTGACTTCTGTAGTTTAACACATAGGTTCTGGTAGGATTGATCCGATATGTAGAAATACTTATTGATCTTATCCTTAATTAATCGAGAACGTACTACATTTAAAAAGTGTAGTATGAGTGCATTCGTGATGCGAAGATCGTCACTCGAAGGCCCCGCCGAGATTAGATTTTTTATCGCGTAGACATGTTGATTTACTTTCATTTTAGTTTTTAGTTTTTGACTATATACAAAAATAGGTAATTAGTTTTTCTTTTGCAAGAATCACTAACTACCTACCGTTTATTTACTTATTACTTGTAACGCCACTTTTAACTTTACTATTACATAGTAACAATTTCTTTACTAATAGTAATAGTTATTTTTTCTTTCTTTTCTCTCTTTACGAGAGACTCATGTAGGGCATTAAAGGTACGAACTGAATGACTAATTTTACTCGGTGTTTTCTCGTCCCATACTCCAAACAGAATACAACCGTCGGTATGTTCTGCTTTATTACCCGGGTGCATACGGATTCCTGCAAAACCTTTTACTCGAAATAGAATGGGAAGATACTTTTTAAATCTTGGTGAGAAAGTATTAGCAACAGTATATGTTCCTGTAGGAATAGCTGTCTGGCCCTTTACTTTTATTTTCATGATTTCTGCTACTGGCATTGAATCGCTGAGATTACGGTCACGGTCTTCAAGGCTATGACAGAAAAATATTCCGTCTATGTACACACGGCCGATTGTATACTGTTCGTCGAACAGAAATCTTTTTACTTCTATATGCATATTATCTCTTTATTTGTATTAATTATTTTTTATTACGCGGGAATGGTAAACACGTACTCGTACGTTTGTGCGCACCCTGAAGGAGTTGTAGCTGTAAATGTATATGTGGCGGCAGT
>Ga0247831_1005262_pt1 | contig 16378 bp, 13 predicted proteins | sample LaCruzMarch2015__9_FD_192406 | JGI IMG/M metagenome (GOLD analysis project Ga0247831, IMG submission 192406) | Freshwater microbial communities from meromictic Lake La Cruz, Castile-La Mancha, Spain - LaCruzMarch2015_1m | ecosystem: Environmental > Aquatic > Freshwater > Lake | place: Spain... | reverse complement strand
CGTCGAACCCGTCGACGAGCGCGGCGAGGACCTGGCCCCACGTGCCGTCGTCGTACGAGCCGCGCTCGCGGACGACCACCACTCGGCCGAGCTCGACCCCCGCTTCGGCAGCGGCCTGCGCGCCGAAGTGCGCCAGGCCGGCCACCCCGGTCCACGACCCGGCCTGCGACGCTGCCGCTGCCAGCAGGAATGCCGACGACGTCGCTGCACCGCCCGTGCAGTTGATGGTGCTGCCACGCACGAGCCCCTGGGGCAGCAGCGCCCGCAGGGCCGGATGGACCTCGATGGCACGCTCGGCCGCCAGCGCGCCCGGAGCGATGTGCGGGGCGAGCGCAGCGAGCCGGGCCCGAGCGTCGACATCGAGCACACGGGCGGGGCGGGACGAGCGCAGCACGACAGCCATGGCGCCATGCTATCGAACATGTGTTCGATGCGCCAGAGGTTCAGGTCGAGGCGGCCGCCTGCGGTGCGGCGTCGGCCTCGGCGCGCACCCCTTCGAGGTAGTCGACAAACCCCTTCGCATCGGTGGCCACGTGGTGGGCACCCAACCCGATACCGAACTCGACGGACGAGACGGCGCGGCCGCCGACCACCACCATCACGCCGGGCGCCGACTTCCGCAGGGCGGCGATCGCCTCCCTCGCAGCATCGAGGCTCGTCGGGGCCGTGATCGACACGCCGACCGCCACCACGTCAGGGGTGCTGAGGGCAGCGTGGACGAACGACTCGGCGGGCACGTCGGCTCCGAGGTCACTGACCTCCCAGCCGTGCTGGCGAATCAGGTCGGCCAGGATGGCGACGGGCAGCGCATGGCGCTCGCCGGCCGGTGTGCCGATGACGATCGCCCCACGCGTGCGACCACGGCGCACGAAGCGCGGGCCCAGGCGGCCGATCAGCCGCATCGCGATGCCGGTGGCCCGATGCTCGAGCGAGATGTCGAGTTCGCCGCGCTCCCAGCGCGCGCCGATGCCGGCCATCGCCGGCGACAACACATCGAGGTAGATCTCGTCGAGCTCGGCCCCGGCTGCGAGCGCCGCCTCGACCACGCCCCAGGCACCACGGGCGTCGCCGGCCAACAGCCTCGACTCGAGACGCTCGGCCCAAGGTGCACGGCGACGGCTACCACCTTCGACCTGCGGCGCCGTCGGGCCACCGGCGCGAAACACCTCGAGTTCCTCGGGCGTCACCCGCCAGGTACCGCCGACCTTGACGGCGGCGAGCAACCCGAGCCGCACGTAGCGATAGGCGGTCATGTAGTGGACACCGAGGTGATCGGCTGCCTCTTGCAGCGTGAGATCATCGCCCGACATGTCCTGCAAGGTAGAACCCATGCGCCGAGGGGACCCAACCGAGCGCCGAAGAAAGCGCGAACCCTGGGTTACAGGTGGGTGCGCTCAGAGCGTCAACGCCCGGATGTCAGTGGTTGGATGTCAGTGGCTGGATGTCAGTGGCTGGCTTTCCACTTGGCCAGCGCGGCGCGGCTGCGCTCGATGAGCAGGGCCGGGATGAGGCGCTCGTACTCGGACCCACCACCTGCGGCAGCATCACCGCCATCGGCGACCGCCACACCACCGGTGTCGGCCGCAGCCTCGTCGACGAACACCGTCGGCTCCATGCCCGGCTTCCAGTACCGGTAGAGCTCGTGGATGATGTCGCCCAGGCCGTCGGCCTGGAAGCCGCGCTTGAGGTCGACCGTGATCATGTTGCTGAACAGGCTGACCCCGTCGACCCTGCCCGTGGCGAACAGCCGACGGGCGAGCTCGGCGGCGGGACGAGGCCCGACGGCCTGCGCGGCCGCCGTGAAGCGCTCGTGGCCCTGGCCGGTGAGGACGCGGTTCGCCTCGAACCGCACGACACCGGGGAACGTGCTCGGCTTCTCGATCACAGTGACCATCTGACCCATGGCCCGAGACCATACCCGGCCGGGGGTCCTCTCCCCTGCCTCGCCTCGCCCTCTACCCGGCGCGAGGCACTACGGTTTCCCACATGCCTGACATCACCCTCGAGGTCTTCGAGAAGGAAGCCCGTGACTTCCTCGACGCCAACGTCGCCAAGAAGGAGGCGGAGAAGAAGTTCGTCTGGGGCGAAGGCTCCGACAAGGTCGCGATGTTCGAGGAGAAGGACCGCGACACCGAGCTGGCCGACGTGCGCAAGGCGCAGGCGTGGCGGGCCAAGAAGTTCGACGCCGGCTTCGGCTGGATCGGCGGCCCGCGCGAGTACGGCGGCCGCGAGCTCCCCAATGCGTACGAGCGGCTGTGGAACAGCCTCGAGTCGCAGTACCAGGTGCCCAACCAGAGCGCGTTCACGATCGGCCTCGGCATGGTGGCGCCTACCTTCCTGGCGCACGGCAGCCAGGCGGCCAAGGACCTGTACCTCACCAAGATGTACCGCGGTGACCTCATCGGCTGCCAGCTCTTCAGCGAGCCCGGCGCCGGCTCCGATCTCGCAAGCCTCCAGACCAAGGCAGAGCGCGACGGCGACGAGTGGGTCATCACCGGCCAGAAGGTGTGGACCACCGGCGCGCAGTTCTCCGACGTCGGCGAGATCATCGCCCGCACCGACCCGGACATGCCCAAGCACAAGGGCCTCACCGGCTTCATCGTCGACATGCGCGCCCCGGGCGTCGAGATCCGCCCGCTGCGCCAGATGACCGGCGGCGCCAGCTTCAACGAGGTGTTCTTCACCGAGGTGCGCGTCCGCGACGACCACCGCCTCGGCGACGTCAACAACGGCTGGAACGTCGCGCTCACCACGCTCATGAACGAGCGTGCGGCCATCGGCGCCGGCGGTGGCGGTGGCGGCGTGAACCTCTACGGCCGGGTCATCGAGATGGTGCGGCACTACGGCCTCGACACCGATCCGATCATCCGTAACGAACTCGCGAACCTGCTCATCCATCAGAAGGTCGCCGGCTACAACAACCAGCGTGCGCTCGACAAGATCAAGAGCGGTCAGATGCCCGGGCCCGAGATGAGCATCGCCAAGCTCGCCGGCACGCAGAACTCGCTGCGCCTCGGCGCCTTCGTGTCGAAGGTGCTCGGACCGCGGCTGCAGGCCGACTCGGGCGAGTGGGGCACGTACGCCTGGAACCAACTCATCCTCGGTGCACCCGGAGGCCGCATCGCCGGTGGCAGCGACGAGGTCATGCGCAACATCGTGGGCGAGCGCGTGCTCGGCCTCCCGAAGGATGCCGGCATCGACTCGAAGAGCCCGTTCCGCGACCTCAAGGTCGGCACCCAGAAGGCCCAGTAGTTCCGAGAGCAGTCCGGGGCGGTTCCTGTCTGCTGCGCCGATAAGGTGCAGCCCGCTGTTCATAAGAACAGATCACGTGTGTAGCTCCTTGTTCGAGGGGTCCCGGTCGGGACGACGGTTGCGTACGTGTGACGCACCGTTGCCGAACTGCAGCGAACCCAGACAAGAGAACCATCATGACCATGTCGTTCATCGACCTCGGCGTGCCCGCGCGCATGTCCGAGGCACTCACCGCGGCCGGCATCGCCGAGCCGTTCCCCGTCCAAGCGATCACCCTGCCCGACGCCCTCGCCGGGCGCGACCTGTGCGGCCGTGCGCCCACCGGCTCGGGCAAGACGTTGGGCTTCGGCATCCCGCTGATGGCCCGCGTGAGCCAGGCCAAGCCCAACCGCCCCACCGGCCTCGTGCTGGTTCCCACCCGCGAGCTCGCCGAGCAGGTGCAGCGTGCGTTCGTGCCGCTGGGCCGTGCGGCGTGGCGCTTCGTGCAGGCCGTGTACGGCGGCTCGCCGATGGGACCGCAGATCCACTCGCTGAAGAAGGGCGCGTCGGTCATCGTCGCCACCCCCGGCCGTCTCCTCGACATCATCGAGCAGGGTCACTGTGACCTCGGCGCGATCGAGGTCTGCGTCATCGACGAGGCCGACCGCATGGCCGACCTCGGCTTCATGCCCGACGTCCGCAAGATCCTCGACATGACGCCTGCCAGCCGTCAGACGATGCTCTGGTCGGCCACGCTCGACGGCGACGTCAACGAGCTCGTGCGCGAGTACCTGAAGGACCCGGCGATGCACGACCTCGTCGGTGAGGTCGTCTCCGGCCCGGTCGAGCACCAGTTCGTCATCACCGCAGCCACTGCCCGTGTCGACTCGGTGGTCGACCTGTTGAAGACCCACGGCCCCACCGTCGTGTTCGTGAAGACCCGCTTCGGCGTCGACGATGTCACCGCGGCGCTCATGAACGCCGGGGTGACCGCCGGGTCCCTGCACGGTGCCCGCACCCAGCAGGCCCGCAACCGGACCCTCGAGGACTTCAAGCGCGGCAAGGTCCAGGTGCTCGTCGCCACCGACGTCGCAGCGCGCGGCATCCACGTCGACGCCGTCGAGCTGGTCGTCCACTACGACCTCCCCGACAACGACAAGGACTACCTCCACCGCTCGGGCCGCACCGGGCGCGCCGGTCGCGCCGGCACGGTCATCGCCTTCGTGCCGCCGAGCCGCCAGCGCGTGGCACGCAAGCTCGAGGAGACTCTCGACGTCACGGTCACCTGGAGTGACAGCGGCCGTCCGGGCCAGCCCCGCACCGACGGGCCGCGCCGCGACAACCGGCCGCCGCACCAGCGCGACGACCGCAGCCGCGACAGCCGCGGTCGCAGCGACCGTCCGGCCTACGGCGACCGTCCGGCGTACGGCGCTGCCCGCGGGCCGCGCACCGGTGGCCCGAGCTCGGGCGCACCACGCTCGAACGGCTCGCGTGACGCACGGCCATCATCGGGTGGCCGCCCGAGCGGTCCCGTCCGCCGGGCACGCTGACCCACACATCGCCGCACCTGCGCCGCCGGGTCCCCCACGAGCCGTCCGGCCGTGGAAGACTCATCGCATGTCAGCCACGTTCACGCGCATGGACCAGTCGACCGCCGAGGAGTGGGCGGTCATCGGGCAGGAGACCAAGAACAACCAGGGGCGCGTCGCCGAGCGCATCCTCGGCCTCCTGCGCTCGCTGGCCGACATCACCGACGGTTTCGCGACCGATCAGCTGACGCACTGCCTGCAGACGGCCACGCTCGCCGAGCGCGCCGGGGCCGACGACGAGGTCGTGGTCGCATCGCTCTGCCACGACATCGGCAAGGCGGTCAGCGTGCCGAACCACGGCGCCATCGCCGCCGAGATGCTGAAGCCGTACGTGCGCCCCGACGTGTACCGCACCATTGCCCACCACCAGGACTTCCAGGGCCGCCACTACTACGGCCACTTCGGGATGCGCACCGACCTGCGCGAGCAGTACCGCGACGAGCCCTGGTTCGCGCTGTGCGAGCAGTTCACCGACGAGTGGGACCAGATCGCGTTCGACCCGAACGGTGACACCGAGCCGCTCGAGCACTTCGAGCCGCTCGTGCGCGAGGTGTTCTCGCGCCCCCGTTACTGACCGGCGCCGGGTTCGACGTCGGACTCGACGACGGCGCGCAGTTCGGCCACCTCGGCGCGCAGCAGGCGCACTTCGGCAAGCAGTTCACCGGTGGGATCAGGGGCCGGTCCCGCTGACCCGTTCGATTCCGCGTCCTTGCTGCCGAAGAACGACCCGAGCGTTCCCGCAAGGCTGCCGATGAGCGCGATGCCGCCCACCATCAGCAGCACGGCGGCCAGGCGGCCCTCCGCGGTGGTCGGGTAGTAGTCGCCGTACCCCACGGTGGTGAAGGTGACGATCGACCACCACATCGCGTCGCCGAACGAATCGAAACCCGACGATTCCGGCTCGGCCGCCTCGACCACGATCGCGCACACCACCATCAAGATCGCGCCGTAGGCGGCGGCCATGCCCAGGCGGCGGCCGAGGTTGCGCAGCTTCTGGCTGTGCTTCGACGAGATGAAGACGCGACCGAGGCGCCCGAGGCGAGCAAGGCCGAGGAGGCGGCCGCCGCTGAACCCGGGAAGCAGGTACCAGGGCGCGGTGAGCACCACGATCGCGACGTCGAAGATGCCGAGCCGCGACCGCAGGTACCGCTGCTTCAGGCGCAGGTGCACCACGAGGTCGGTCACGAAGATGCACCATGAGGCGATGTCGATCCAGACCGCCGGCGCGCTCTCGCCACGGCGGGTGAACGCCACGGCGATGGGAAGGATCGCAGCGGCCATCACGATCGGGCCGGTGCGTTGCTCCCAGCGAGCGAGGCGCTCCTCCGCAGAGAGCGAACGGGCGTCGATCGACGAGGTCATCAGCCGCCAACCTTAGGGAACCGGGCGGGGCCGGACGCGGCTCTCTCGCAGACGCGTCGCGCGAACGGCGAGGATCAGCGGCGGGTGACCATGCCGTGGTCGCCGGCCCAGCGGGCGAGGTCTCGGCGGTCGATGGCTGCGGCGATGAGGTCGGGGAACGCGTCGGGCGTGCACGCGAACGACGGGATGCCGAGTGACGCCAGCGCCTCGGCGGCGGCGTGGTCGAACGAGGGCGCACCCTCGTCGCTGAGCGCCAGCAACGCCACGCAACGCACCCCGCTGCGCGCCATGGCCGCCATGCGGGCGATGAAGTCGCCGCCCGGCTTGCCCTCGTAGAGGTCGCTGATGACGACGAGCACGGTCTCGTCCGGCCGGTTCACCAGCGACTGGCAATACGAGATGGCACCGTCGAGGTCGGTGCCGCCACCGAGTTGCACGCCGAAGAGGACATCGACAGGGTCGTGCAACAGGTCGGTGAGATCGGCGACGGCGGTGTCGAACGCGACGAGCCGCGTGCGCAGCGATCGCACCGACCCCAGCGCCGCGCCGAAGATGCTGGCATACACGATCGAGTCGCCCATCGAAGCGCTCTGGTCGATGGCGATGATGATCTCGCGGCGCACGGCCGACCCGAGCCGGGCGTAGCCGACGAGGCGCTCGGGGACGATCGTGCCGATCGACGGCTGGTAGTGCTTGAGGTTGACGCGCACCGTGCGGTCCCAGTCGATGTCGGCGTGACGCGGCGACCGGGTTCGTGCAGCGCGGGCGAGCGCACCGGTGGCCGCCTGCACCGTCGGGCGGCCGAGGCGTTCTTCGAGTTGGTGAACGACACGACGCACGACCTGCCGGGCGGTGGCACGAGTGGTCTCGGGCAGCAGGTGCTGCAACTCGAGCAGGGTGGTGACGAGGTGGATGTCGGGCTCGACCGCTTCGAGCATCTCGGGCTCGAGCAGCAGACGGTGGAGGTCGAGCCGCTCGATCGCATCGCGCTGCATCACCTGCACCACGCCGGACGGGAAGTAGCGGCGGATGTCGCCGAGCCAGCGGGCCACCGACGGCGCCGACGAGGCGAGGCCACCGGCGCGGTTCGACCGCCGGCCTGTGCGCGGCCCAGGCGGCGCGGCGTCGTAGAGCGCACTGAGCGCAGCGTCGATCTTGGTCTCGTCACCCTGCAGTTGGACGCCGGTTCCGTCGGGGTGCTGCTGGTCGCCGCCGCCGAGCACGAGCCGCCAACGGCGGAGGCGCTCGGCCTCGTGGACCCGGGCCTCATGGACGCGTGCGTCGCTCATGCGTCGACTCCCAGCAGGGCGCCGATGGTGACGAGAGCGGCGGCCACACGCTCCGGGTCGAGGTCGACATGGCCACGGTGCGTGTGCGGTGCCTCGCCGCTGCGCACACGCTCGCCGATCGACCGGCGCTCGGCCGGCTCGAACGAGCCGAACGTGCGCCGCAGCAGCGGCAACGTGTCGGTGAAGGCAGCGTCGGCCAGGCCAGCGAGCCATCGGTCGATGACGGCCAGCAACACCGGGTCGTGCACCAGCATCGTGCCCGACCCACCGAGGAAGCCCTCGACGAACGCCGCTGCGTCGGCGGGTGCCGTGCCGGGCGACAGGCTGCGCGACACCCGCCGCTCGGTGGCATCGGCGTCGAGCGCGCCGGCGTCGGCCAACAGCCTGGTGGCGAGCCCCTGCACCAGGCCGTGGACGCGGTCTCGCTCGCTGACTGCGGCGAGTGCCTGCTGCAGGGCAGCGAGATGGCCCGTATCGCCGAGCAGCGACAGCGCCGACTGCGCCTCGCGGATGAGGGCAGCCATGGCTGCCGAAGCGTCGTCGTCGAGCGCCGTGCAGGCAGCCACGAGGCCCGCGCCGATGCGCGACACCATGCCGGCCACGACGTGCTCGATGGCCTGCGCGTCGGTGTTGCGGACGTCGCCGTAGCGCAGCGTACGCGCCAGCGGCGGGAGCGCCTCGAGGAGCCGGTCGACCTCGGCAGCCAGCGCCGAGCGCTCGTCGACGAGGGCGAGCACCTCGCTGAGCGCATCGGGGAGCCCGGCGAGCAGGCAGCGTTCGAGCAGCATCGTGAGCTCGCCGAGGGACGACTGACCGGCGCGCTGCAGCAGTGCCGCCCCGCAGGCGGTGACCAGGGTGGTGCCGAGGCCCGATGCCTCGATGATGCGGACCTCGAACTCGGGCTCCCACCGGAGATGCCACGTCTCGCGAAAGGTACCGGCACTGCGCCGGCCCTCGACCTCGCGCCCCCACGGCACGTCGAGCACCGTGAGCCGATGCAGCAACTGGGACCGCACCAGGTGCAACGGTTGGCGCAGGTCGAGCTCGATCGTCTTGCTCGTGCCCTCGGGCTTCATCCGGCACCGCTTTTGCTCGAGCGCGAGGTCGCGGGCCAGCGGCACCATCGGCGTCGTGGACGGCACCGTGCCGAGCTGCGTGCCCACGACGAGCTCGTTGCTGATGAGGCGCATCGGGGTGTCGCCGCCGTGCCCGAACACGGCCCTGGCGGCGTCGTCGACCTCGGCGAGGCCGGCGAGCGGCCGGCCGCGCAACACGGCGAGCGCATCGGCCAAGCGGGTGGCCTCGACCACGTCGGCTGCGGACGCCGGATGGTCGGCGGCGCGCAGCACCCTGGCGGCCTCGGCGAACCAGCGGGCGATCACGTCGGGACCGGCATGGGTGTAGAGGTGGTGGTACCAGCCGGGTGCCGTGACCCCGGCGCCGTAGCCCATGGCGCTGGCCAACCGACGGTGGGTCCACGGCACCCAGGTGACCGCGCTCTTCACCTTCGGCATGCCGCGCAGCAGCGCCGTGTCGGACTTGGCCACGCCCTGCTGCAGCGCGCGGGCGAGAGCCGGTACGTGCCAGGCACCGCACACCACGACGACGTGCTGATGCCCCTCGGCCACCGCCGAGCGGATGCCTGCTCGCATGTGGGCTTCGCGCCGCTGCTCGACCGGGTCGGGTGGCACGCCGTCGGGCTCGTACAGCGAGCGCAGGGCGGCCATCGCCTCGCCGATGGCGGGGAACGGGCCGTCGGGTCCATCGCCAGCGTGGGCCGCGTCGTCGCGGTGCTCGACGACGTCCTCCCACCACCGCTCGGCATCGTCGTAGCCGGCTGCACAGGCGAGCTCGGCGACCGGGTCGTCGGGACGCGGCGGCGCATCGGCGAGGGTGAGCTGCTGCTCGGGCGCCCGGGGCGCAAGCACGTTGCGGACCGGGATGTCGATGCACTGCACCGGCACCTCGGCCTCGAGCGCCCAGGTGAGCGCGACCCACTCGGGGCTGAACGAGGCGAACGGGTAGAACGACGCGTGCTCGGGCCGGTCGGTGACGTAGCCGAGCAGCGCAACCGGCGGCTGCATCTCGGGGTGCGCGGCGAGCGCGAGCACCGGGTCGGCGTCGGCTGGCGCCTCGAGCAGCACCACGTCGGGCGGGTCGGCGCGCAGCGCGGCCAACACGGCGCGCGCCGACCCGGGGCCGTGGTGGCGGATCCCGAGGAGGCGGACGCGAGCGGTCATTCGTGGGCTGTCAACGAGTGGCGGTCAACGGTTGGCGAGCGAGTCGAGGTACTCGCGCCACACGACGGTGTCGTGGACGGGGTCGCGCACGACTGACGCCTCGATGCCGGTGAGGAGGTCGTCGAAGCGCACCACGCCGTCGCCGAGGTGCACGGCCATGGCCATCGACTGGACGATGACCGAGATCGCCTCGGCGGTGCTCATCGTGCCCGACGGTGTCTTGAGCTTGATCCGACCGTCCTCGGTCTGGCCGTGGCGCAGCTCGCGGAACACGCCGACGACCCGGCGGATCTCGTCGGCCGGCGCAGCGCCGGGCGGCAGCGAGAGCGCAGCGCCGAGGGCGGCGACGCGCTGGGTGACGATGAGGACCTCGTCGTCGGCAGTGGCCGGTGTGGGCAGCACGACGGTGTTGAACCGGCGGCGCAGCGCGCTCGACAGCTCGTTCACCCCGCGGTCGCGGTCGTTGGCGGTGGCGATGAGGTTGAAGCCGTGGCGTGCCTGGACCTCGGAGCCGAGCTCGGGGATCGGCAACGTCTTTTCGCTGAGGACGGTGATGAGCGCGTCCTGCACGTCGCTGGGCAGGCGGGTGAGCTCTTCGATGCGAACGATCGCACCGGTCTCCATCGCCCGGAACACCGGCGACGGGACGAGCGCCCCGGCGCTGGGGCCCTCGGCGAGCAGCCGGGCGTAGTTCCATCCGTAGCGGACGGCTTCCTCGGCGGTGCCCGCAGTGCCCTGCACGAGCAGGGTGCTGTTGCCGCTGATGGCTGCAGCGAGGTGTTCGCTGACCCAGGTCTTGGCAGTGCCGGGGAGGCCGAGCAGCAGCAGCGCCCGGTCGGTGGCGAGCGTGGCGACCGCGGTCTCCATCAGTCGCCGGGGCCCGATGTACTTGGGCATGATCACCGTGCCGTCGGACAGCGTGCCGCCGACGAGGTAGGTGACCACCGCCCACGGCGACAGCCGCCAACTGGTGGGGCGCGGCCGGTCATCGAGCGCGGCCAGGGCGATGAGCTCGTGGGCGTACTCGTCCTCGGCGTGAGGGCGGACGACGTCGTCGGGCGGCAGAGCGGTCATGCGGGTTCACCAGTGCTCGACGAGGAGTGGGCGGAAGAAGACGCGGGGGATGGCGCGGTGGATGGCGCGGTGGATGGCGCGGTGGCGATGCGGGCGGCGTCGATCTCGCGGTGCATCTCGAGGCGGAACTCGGCAAGGCCGAGGACGTCGGCGCGGGTGCGTTCGGTGCCGGCCTGAAACGGCATGCGGGACAGCTCGACCACCAGCGATGGCAGCCACACCGGGTCGATCGCGGCGGTGAGGATGCGGAGCTGGCCGGCCGTCGCCCAGGTGGCCTGGCCGTCGACGAACAGCGTCACGATGGAGGCGACGACGGCGCCGCTGTCGGGCATCCGCGGCGGCGGGGCGAACGGAGGCGAGTCCGCCTTCGGCACGAGGCCCTGCACCGACACGCCGAGCTCGGGCACCGCGTCGGCCAGCCAGGCGGCGCGGCCGCGGGCCAGGCGGCGGACCACCTGGTCGAGGCGGGGGTTGCGCCGCGCTCGCAGCAACAGGGTGGGCAGCGACACCCAGGGGAGCTGCACACCGAGGCCCTCGACGAGGGCGAGCCACTCGGGCAGCAGCACGTCGTGCTCACCGGCCAGGATGCGGGCGAGGCGGATACCGCAAGGGAGCGGGCACAGCGGGCGGTCGTCGAACGGGGCGGGCCGGAGCACACCTTCGGGGGCGGGAACGGGGCACGCACCCGCGCGGCGTGCGGCAACGATCGCCACGGAGCGGTCGAGCACCGCGACTGCCGGGTCGGCGGCGCGGCCCCAGGCGTCCCACCCGGGGAGCGGCGGCGGCGGCAACCGGCGATCGGTGCCGAGGACGGCGGTGGCCACGAGCGCCGCCCACTCGTCGGCGGCCGAGGCGCCGAGCACCGAGGCGCTGCCGGTGACGTGCTGACGGCTGGGGAGGCTCTCGGTCACAGCGCCACCGCCACGCCGTCGGCCCACATGCTGAGCGGCATGACACCGTCGGCGCTGTGCTCGCCCATGATGGTGAGCGGCTGGCCACCGCTGACGGCAATGACCTCGGCCAGGCGCCAGAAGCCGGGGGCAATGGGCACCGCGCCGGTGTGGTCGGCCAGCATCCACCGGCCGTTGCCCACGGGCACGAGCACGGCGCTGACGAGGACCGGGTAGCGCTCGAGCCAGGGCTCGCGGGCAACGGCCAGGCCGGCCTGGGCGACGGCGTCGGCAACGGTGTGCGGCGTGGGCGCCCGGTGCGCCGGGGCCGGGGGCTCGTGCTGGCGGCCCACCAGGGCACGCAACGGCGTGGCGCCCGGGTACCAGTGCACGTCGGCGTGGAGTTCGGTGCCGACGACGTGCTCGGTGGTGACCTCGTTGCCGAACGCCCCGAAGGCAAGCACCATCGCCCAGGTGGTGGCGGGTGACGCCGGGTCGTCGCCCTGGGTGCAGAGCCACGTGCGCTGGACGGTGATGCGGTCTTCGCGCACCCGGCTCTCGCCGGCGACGAGCCAGCGCGACGTGGACGCCACACCGGCCAGCACGTCGTCCTTGTTCACCGTGAGCCCGGTGGCGGCATGCACGCCGTCGGCCAGCATCTCGGGCAGCGCCGAGGTGCGCAGGGCACCGCGAGCCAACGCGTGCAGCACCGCCATCTCCTCGAGCACGTCCTCGTGCCACCGGGCGTGCTGTCCGACCCGTGTGGCAACGCGCTTCACACGGTTGGCGAGCCCGCCGCACTGGGCATCGACGAGGCGCGATGCCAACCGATCCCACGTGGCGGGGTCTGCCAGCTCGGGGGATGCCAGCCCGGCGCGCACCCGGTCGGCCAGCCACCGGTCGAGTTCGGTGAGCCCCGCACGCATGCGCTCGGCCCGGTCGAGGCGACGCTGGTCTCGCTGCTGCTGGTCACCGACCGCCGAACGCGACGTGCGCACACCCGTGGCGTCGGGGGCGACGCCGACCTCGTCGTCACCGGCACCCTGCACGGCGGGCACCTCGGCCGCCGGGTGGGCGGTGGGGTGCCGGTCTCGGCGCTGCATCCACTGCTGCACGAACGGCAGCCGCTTGGCGGGCACGACCCGCTGCTCGGCGTGGAGCAGCAGCAGGCCGAGGCAGTGCTTGCACGGCACCTTGCGGCTGGGGCACGAGCAACGGAACGCCGGGCCACCGAGGTCGACGGCGACCTCGTACGGCTCGGCCGAGGTGGCGATGTACTGGCCCCACACGGCCTCGTCGTCGCACCCGGCGGCCGACCAGGCGCCCGGATCGGCGGCCGCGGTGGCCGCTGCGGCAGCGGCGCGGTCGGGTGCCAGCAGCACCACCTGCTCGGGCGTCGGCCGGACGGTCGTGGTCGGGACAGTCATGGTGCGGACCACCGTACCGCCGGGGTGCGATGCGGATCCGGCCGCCAGCGGCTACAACTGTCGGATGGACCGAGCCTCGGCCTTCCGTGCATCGAGCAAGTGGCTCAGCGATCGCGCCGCCGCGCTCAACACGGCGTCGCTCGCCGAGACGCTCCTCGCCGGGGTCGACACCGCGGCGACATCGCGTTGGGAGGCAGCGGTCCGGCGGGCCGATGCGCTGCCCGGCCAGATCCGCCCCGAGAAGGTGCGGGTCCTCACGCAGCAGTTCTCGCGCGAGCTGGCGGCCGTGGGTGCGGCAACCGGCGTAGCGGCCGCTGCGCCGACGGTCGGCACGGCGGCGACGATCGTGGCATCGACGGCCGAGCTGGCCTGGTTCACCGGCCGCTCGGGCGACTTCGTGCTCACGATGGCCGCCCTGCACGGTCGCCGGACGCCCACCGTGGAAGAACGGCGGGCCTGGGTGCTCGCCGTGCTGATCTTCGGGGGTAGCGCTCGCGAGGGCTTCACGTCGGCGGCCAAACAAATGGGCGTCGACCTCGAGGTGCCCGGCGGCCGCGTGCCACTGGCCACCCTGCGGGCGATCAACGGGGTGCTGTCGAGCTCACTCGTTCGCAAGTACGGGGCGCGGCGCGGTGTCATCGCCGTGGGCACCGCGATCCCGCTCGGCATCGGCGCTGTCATCGGCGGCAGCGCGAACTACGCCGCGGTGAACGCGTTATCGAAGCACGCCGACCGGTTCTTCTCGAAGCTCCCCTACTCGGCGATCGAGGTCCGCAGCACCGAAGTGACCGGCCGCTGACACCGGGGTCCATGTCACACCGGATCGACGTCCGGTGCGGTCGCCCCGCGACCTGAGCGGGCGGATCAGGCGGCGGCGGCCCGGGCGAGCTCGCCGTGGGCGTCGAGGACGCGCATCGTCTCGTCCCTCGTACCGACGGGGACCGACAGCAGCACGCGCTCGACGCCTTCGGCCTCGAGTGATCGGAACGAGTCGAGGTCGGGCTTCGCGTCGGTGACGGTGATCGAGATGGTGCTCGGGTCGCGGCCCTGGCGTTCGGCCTCGGTGTGCAGGAGGTCGAGGCGGCTGCGGATCGACGAGCGGGCCGACACCGGCATCCAGCCGTCGGCGTGGCGCACGACGGCACCCAACAGCCGTGGGCCCCAACCACCGCCGATGAGGATCGGCGGGTACGGGCGCTGCACCGGCTTGGGCCACGCCCAGCTCTCACTGAAGCGGACGTGCTTGCCCTCGAAGCCGGCGGCGTCCTGCGTCCACAGCAGCTTCATCGCCTCGATCTTCTCGGCCACGATCTCCCACCGGTCGGCCATCGCGATGCCGTGGTTCGCCATCTCGTCGGCGTTCCACCCGAACCCGATGCCGAAGATCATCCGCCCCTTCGACAGCCAGTCGACGGTGGCGACCTCCTTCGCCAACTGGATCACGTCGCGCTGCGCCGGCAGCACCACGCACGTGCCGATCCGCATCGTGGTGGTGACCGCCGCTGCGGCACCGAGCGCGACGAACGGGTCGATGAGCCGCTTGTAGACCTCGGGGATCGGCACGCTGCCGTCGGCACTGCCGGGCCAGGGCGACAGGCGAGTCGTGGGGATGTGCGAGTGGTCGGGGAACAGCAGCGACTCGAACCCGCGCTCTTCGCAGATGACCGCCAGCTCGTCGGGCGGGATGTTGTCGTCGCTCGAGTACAGCGCGATGCCGACCTTCACCGGATGGGCTCCGCATGGTCGGCGATGTCGGCGTACTCGGCGCGCAGCTCGGCCTTCAGCACCTTGCCCGACATGTTTCGCGGCAACGGTGTGTCGCGCACCACGAGGTAGCGGGGCAGCTTGAAGTCGGCCAGCACACCGACGCAGCGGTCGAGCACCGTGCTGCCGTCGATCGGCGTGCCGTCGGTGACTGCGACGACGGCGGGCGTTTCCCCCCAGCGCTCATCCGGCACGCCGATGACCGCGACCTCAACCAGGCCGGGCAGCCCCGAGAGCTGCCGTTCGATCTCGGCCGGATACACGTTGAGGCCGCCCGAGATGAGCATGTCCTTCGCCCGGTCGACCACGGAGAAGTAGCCGTCGGCGTCCATCGTGCCGAGGTCGCCGGTGTGGCACCAGCCGTCGCGCAGTGTGGCCGCTGTGGCCTCGGGGTTGCGCCAATAGCCGAGCATCACTTCCGGCCCCTTGATCGCGATCTCGCCGACGGTGCCCGGCGGCACCTCGTTGCCGTCTGTGTCGACGATGCGCGCCTCGCTGTGCATCGCCGGCACACCGCACGAGCCCACCCGCTCCAACGCCTGGTGGTACGGCAACGTGATGCCCGACGCGCTCACCTCGGTGAGCGAGTACGTCTGCGTCATCGTGATGCCGCGGTCGAGGTAGATCCGCATCAGGCTCACCGGCACGGTGGCCCCGCCCGACGACGCACAGCGGATCGACGAGATGTCGGTGCTCGTGAACGACGGGTGCTGGGCCATCACCTGGAACAGCGTGGGCACCGCCATGAACACCGTGATGCGCTCGCGCTCGATGAGGTGCAGCGCGCGAGTCGGGTCGAACGTCGGCTCGAGCACCATCGTGGCGCCCGACCAGAGCGTGACGAAGCCCAGCGCGAGACCGCCGGTGAAGGCGAGCGGGAACGGCATCAGGATCCGGTCGTGCAGGTTGATGCCACCCTGCTGGGCGCGCACCATGGCCGAGTAGAACCAGCTCCGGTGCGTCAGCACCGCACCCTTCGGGTCACCGGTGGTGCCCGACGTGTAGCAGATGCAGAGCGGGTCGTCGGGGGCGATCTCGACGTACGGCAGCGTCGGGGCACGCGGGGCATCGAGCAGTGCCGCATCGTAGGTGCCGTCGTCGGTGTCGAGCACGGCCATGCCGGGCGCGGCTGCGCATGCCATCGACAGCCCGGCGTGCAACGACGCCTCGGTGACCACCACGGCGCAGTCGGCATCGGCCACCACGAAGGCGAGTTCGGTGGCGGTGAAGCGCAGGTTGAACGGCGCCATGATCGCCCCGAGGCGAGCGCACGCGACGAGCACCTCGAGGAACTCGGGACGGTTGCTCATCAGCAGCCCGACGCGGTCGCCGTGGCCCACACCGTTCGCGGCGAGACCTGCCGCGAGCGCCGAGGCACGGGCGTCGAGCTGACCCCACGTGAGGTCGCGGTCACCGAAGCGGACCGCCAACTTGTCGCCCTGCCAGCGCGACCAGTACGCGACTCTCTCGCCCCACAGCATGGCCGAGAACCTAGTGAGCGACGTCGGCGTC
>Ga0247831_1005257_pt1 | contig 16391 bp, 14 predicted proteins | sample LaCruzMarch2015__9_FD_192406 | JGI IMG/M metagenome (GOLD analysis project Ga0247831, IMG submission 192406) | Freshwater microbial communities from meromictic Lake La Cruz, Castile-La Mancha, Spain - LaCruzMarch2015_1m | ecosystem: Environmental > Aquatic > Freshwater > Lake | place: Spain... | reverse complement strand
CTTTTTTACGCCCTTAAAACTAAATTTAGTCAATCGAGGTCTTTCTTCAAGGTTTATACTTAAGAAGATTGATTTTCCGGTAACCTTTTCAGCACTGATAGAAATATCACTGAAAAGATTAAGTTCCCAAAGTGTTTTGATGGCTTTTGTGATAGACTCTCCTGGCACAAATATTTTGTCTCCTACAGTTAATCCACTCGATAAAATAATAACATTTTTATCAAGGTAGTCAGTTCCATTAACCACAATGCCACCTATTTCGTATTCCACCTGCACGCTGGTGTTTAATTCAACTTCTTGCTCACCTATAACAGTCTGAGAAAAACTATAATTGTTGCTAAATAACAACGCAAATATTCCAAGCAATTTATGGTAAAAACCTAATTTTTTTGTAAAAGTCATACTGTTTTATGAAATAAGCTGTTCGCTGGTTTTTCCAAATCTGCGTTCGCGGGTTTGGTAATCAACAATAGCTCCGAAAAAAGCCGCCCTCTTGAAGTCGGGCCATAAGGTTTCGGTAAAGTAAAATTCAGAATAGGCTATTTGCCACAATAAAAAGTTGCTAATGCGATGCTCTCCACTGGTTCTTATTAAAAGTTCTGGATCGGGAATTCCTTTGGTAGTAAGGTTTTCATCAATAAGTTGATCACTTATTTTTTCAATATCAATTTTGCCGTCTTTAACTGCTTGTGCAATATTTTTTGCAGCCTCAACAATTTCCCATTTTGCGCTGTAACTAAGTGCTAAAACCAAGGTTAAACCTGAATTGTTGGCTGTTTCAGCCATTGCTTCTTGTAATTGCTCGTAGCATTTACCTGGAAGCGATTTTAAATTTCCGATTGCCAATAATCTCACTTTATTTTTATTTAAAGTTGGTGTTTCTGCCAAAATGGTTTGAACCAACAATTCCATTAATGCATCAACTTCTTCTTTTGGTCTCGACCAATTTTCGGTGCTAAAAGCGTATAAAGTCAAAAATTTTATCCCTAATTCGGCAGCAGCTTCTGTGCATTCTCTTACACTTGTAACACCATGTTGATGTCCATAAATGCGGTGTTCGCCTTTGTTTTTGGCCCATCGCCCGTTGCCATCCATAATAATGGCCACATGCTTTGGCAACTTTGCCAGGTCAATTCGCTTATCTTCAATCATGTTGCAAATGTAATTTATTCATTTTTAAATAAAAGCACTTAATTAAATTTAACGAAAAAGAGTGCATTTTATTAAAAAAAGAGCACTTTTAATGATTGAAGTGGAAAAAAATGGATTTGAAATGCGAATTACTACGGTCAAATAGATTACTTCGAAAGCATGGTATTCTTTAAATCGAAGATTAAAGGGTAAAAAGTTCCTTCTCAATAAGTTACTGCTAATTTGTAGCAGATCACTTCAACAGCGAAGCTTCTTCTCTCAAAATGTAATTTGTTGAACTGTCTCGCGATAACGTTTGTATAAAAATCAGCTAATCAGCTAATTCGCTCATTAAAAAATTAGTCCTTCAAAAACCCAAATTTCCCTTGGTTATAGTCTTCAATGGCTTGTTTAATTTCTTCTTCGGTGTTCATTACAAATGGACCGTAATTCACATAAGGTTCGTTGAGCGGTTCGCCACTTAACACCAATAAAATACTCTTTTTTGTGGCTTTAATATGTATTTCACCAGCTTCGTTTTTTAGCTGCACATAATGATTTTCGGACACTTGTTGATTGTTGATATTGATACCGCCATCGATCACCAAAATACCTGTATTATAGCTTGGAGGTAAACTAAAGTTTAATTCGGCATTAGGATTTAAGTGAATATCATACATGTGTACAGGTGAATAGGTGCTTGCAACGCCTTTAACCCCCTTGTATTCGCCAGCAATCACATGTACAGCTCCCATATTATTAGGCAATTTATAATTTGGTTTGGTATGATGCATAATGCTTTGGTATTTTGCCGGCACCATTTTATGTTTTTTAGGTAGGTTAATCCATAGCTGCACCATTTCAAAAGCACCACCCTTTTTGTTGGTGGTTTGTTCATGATACTCTTTGTGTAAAACCCCCGAACCTGCGGTCATCCACTGCACATCACCTGGGTTTATAATGCCATAATTGCCTTTACTGTCATGATGCTCAACACCTCCTTTGTAGGCAAAAGTGATGGTTTCAATTCCACGGTGAGGATGCACACCAACACCTTGAGATATTTCTGAGGGTGGAAAATTAACTTCGGCATTAAAATCTAACAGAAAGAAGGGACTCATGCGCTCTTCAAAGCCTCTGCCATTCGGAAAAAAGTTCATTACTTTAAAACCATTGCCAACCATGTGCGTGTTGGTTGGAGAATAAACACCTTCAATGCCTCTGTATTTGCTATCTGCAAAACTTTTGGCTGCTCTAATTGTACTGTCAATGCTTGATGCTAGGAGCGCTAACAAACCACCTCCTAGTCCTTTTTGTATAAAGTCTTTACGTTGCATTACCATAAATCTTAAATTTAATTGATTTTGAAATTTTTTTAAGAAAACAACTTCTTATTTTTCTTAAATTATTAAGAGCAAAGATGCAAATTATTCAATTAATCTTATCAAGGAGTGCTTGCTTTCGTTGAAATAAACAGGATATTTTATAAGCCCAAAATTACTGATAAAAAGTAAAATTGAAATTAAGAATTTCAATTAAATAATCGTTGTTCGATTTGCTTAGTATACTCTCTAACAGTTGATTTTCTTTGTTGTAAAAATAAAATCGTTGATTTCTCATGGAAGCATTTCTATAATACTTTTCTTCAGTTAACACATTTGCATCATAACTAAAGCGTGTGTTTTCCTTTAGGTCTCCTGCCGCATCGCTGGTGTAAAAAGATTCTAACAATCTTCCCTTATCGTCAAATGAATTGGTATAATTAATTCTTACACCTGTAGTAGTAAAGGTATAGTCTTGCGCTTTTAATAACTTCTTTTTGCCTTCAAAATACAAAATGCCTTCTTTGTAAATCACATTATTATCATTTAAAAACTTTTTTCTAGTTTGATTGTCATTGATAATTTCATAACGATAGCTTTCACTTTGCATTACTGTCTGTTGACCTAATTTAAAGAACCTAAAATCATCACTCAAATTTGTTTCCTGACAAACTAAAAATCTAGTTACTTGATTATATTCATCGCTTGTTTCGTAGGTTGAGGTATAACGTCCTTTATTAAAAGTTCTCGCAATGTGCACCCTTGAATCTTTGTTGTAATAATGAAATGTAAAAACAGTATCATAATTATATTCTTGTCGGGTTATTTCTATTAGTGATTCAATTTTCCCTTGTCTATTGAAGGTATAAATATATTTTTTCCCAGTTTTTTCAATACGTGCATTCTCGCGCTTGATGCCTACTTCAACTTCAATGGTTTGAATTTTTTTTTCTACATAAATTTTGGTTGGATACAAACGGTCGATTGTGTTGGTAATCCATTCTTGTTGTTGATTTATTTGTGCTTTTGCTTTAAATGCAGAGAAGCCTAGCCCAAACATTAAACTAAATATAAAAAATACAGTGTTTTTACTTGTTTGATATGCCATAGTTGGGAATAAAAATCCAAATATCTAATAATTTAATATATGGCCTATAGGTTTTCAAAAGCAGTTATTAACTCTTTTTGGTTATTAAGTGGCAAACTGCATACCTTATCAGCACAAACATAAAAATACTCCCTATCTTTTTTGTCCTCAACAAAAGGCAGTGCAGCAGCACGGTGCAGAGCATAGGTAAACAAATTTATTCGATATTTTTGATGAATAGCAATCAAAGTTTCTCTGTATTCTTTCTGAGGTATGGCAATTTGCAGCACCGGCTTATTCAATCTTAATAGTAGTAATGCCCAACAAGCGTAAGCGCTGCCATAATTGGTAATTTCATGATAAAAGTGTGCACACATTTTTTTCGACATTTCGATGTATTTATCTTGTTCAAAATAAATACCCAAATCAAATAAAACATTTGCCATTATTGCATTAGATGATGGAATTACATTGTCTTGTACTTCTTTTTGCCTTGTAATTAAAGGCGTATCAATCATACTGTTAAAATAAAACAATCCATCGTTTGCATCATAAAAATTTTCGATGGCATTATCAACTAACACCTTTGCTTTTGTAAGCCACTTTTCATCACCAATAGCAGCGTATAAGGCAATAAAAGCTTGAGCTGTAAAAGCATAATCTTCTAAAAACCCATTGATAGTAGATTTTCCATTTTTATAGCTGTGGTATAGCTGCTTTTCATCATAAATTTGATGTTGTAAGATAAAATTGGCATTCTTTTCTGCTAATTCAAGATAGTCTTTTTTATTTAAGGCTAAATAGGCATCCACATAGGCTTTTAGCATAAGCGCATTCCACGAAGTCAAGGTTTTGTCATCTAGTCCTGGCGCAGTTCTGTTTCGCCTAACCCTTAATAAAATGTCTTCCCACTTGCTTTTATTTACGATCAAATCATCAACATTGATATTGTTTGCAAGGCAAAAGTCTTCATCTTTTTGAACACGCAGTAAAATATAATTTTCGTGCTCCCAATACCCTAATTCATTAACATTATAATACTTGCAAAAAAGTTCGAAATGTACACCTAATAAATTTTGCAATTCCTCATTCTTCCATACATAATATTTGCCTTCTTCGCCTTCACTATCGGCATCTAAAGCCGAATAAAATTGACCGTCATCGCCACATAATAATTCACTAACAAACGCCAGTGTTTTTTCAATTATCATTTTATAGTTTACTTCACTGGTGAGTTGGTGTGCCATACTGTACAAAGAAACCAATTGGGCATTGTCGTAGAGCATTTTCTCAAAATGTGGGACCTTCCAAATTCCATCAGTACTGTATCGTGCAAAACCACCACCTAATTGGTCGAATATGCCGCCCATACTCATTTTATCAAGCGTTGTAAAAACATGTGAAAGCAACTCTTTTTCTTTATTTATATTGCCATAAATAAGTAAGAATAAATAATTGCAGGGCATAGGAAATTTCGGCACTCTTTGTGTTCCACCATCTTTTAAATTGAAGTGTTTTTTCCAATGTGAAAGGCTTTCTATTAAAATAACATTGTTATCAAATCCAGTTTTTTCAGGTACTTTATAAATTTGCGTTTGTTGAATTCCTTTCATCAATCTTTCGGCATATTCTTGCATGGCCGATAAATTAGTTTCAAAAAGCTGTTGTAAATTTTCGAGTACCGACATCCATTTTTCGAGCGGGAAATAAGTTCCTCCAAAAACAGGTCTTCCATCGGGGAGCGTAAAACAGTTTAATGGCCAACCGCCTTGCCCACTCATTAATTGAAGCGCTTGCATGTATACAGCATCAATATCGGGGCGTTCTTCACGATCAACCTTCACACAGATAAAATATTTGTTCATTATTCGGGCAGCTTCTTGGTTCTCGAAGCATTGCTTTTCCATAACATGGCACCAATGACAAGCACTGTAGCCAATACTTATCAGCATTAATTTATTTTGAGATTTTGCTAAAGATAAAGTTTCATCGTTCCATGACCGCCAATTAACAGGGTTATTGGCATGTTGCAACAAATAAGGACTTGATTCATGCACAAGCAAATTGGCCATGATTTATGATGTTTACTTATAATTAATACACTAAACTAGCCTTAAAATAGGCTTATGTAAAACAGCTTTTTAAATAAACTTATCGCCTTTAGTCATTTTTACATCATTTACAAACTGACGAATTTGTTGTTCGTTTTCCTTCTTACAAATCAACAATACATCTTTTGTATCTACAATAATATAGTCTTTAAGGCCTTCGATTACCAGTAGTTTTTGTTTTGGAGCGCTAATAATACACTTTTCAGATTTGTACATTAATGCATTTTTATTGATTACAGCGTTTTGATTCTCGTCTTTTTTTATATGTGTGTAAAGAGAGCCATAGGTGCCTAAATCGCTCCATCCAATGATTGAAGAACGAACATAAACGTTTGAGGCTTTTTCCATTACTCCATAATCTATAGATATATTTTTACAAACACTGTAAACACCTTTTATAAATTCAATTTCTTTTTCATTATTGTATATACTTTCGCCTTCTTTAAAAAGCACAGCTGTTTCTGGCATATGAATTTCAAAAGCTTTAAGAATACTTTTTGCTGACCAAATAAAGATTCCAGAATTCCATAAAAAGTCGCCACTTTGCATAAAAAACTTAGCCATTTCAAGATCAGGTTTTTCGGTAAAAGTTTTTACCTTTTTAATACGTTTGTCAGTTTCGGGACCTGCGCTTTCAATAAACTGAATGTATCCATAGCCCGTATCAGGCCTAGATGGTTTTATGCCTAGGGTAACTAAACAATTTTCTGTTTCGGCTTTGCGAAAACATGAATTTATGGCTTTTACAAATGTTTCTTCCTTTAAAATTAAATGATCGGCAGGAGAAACTACAATTTTTGCATCTGGGTTTTGTGCGTTAATTTTATAACATGCGTAGGCAATACATGGCGCAGTGTTTCTGCGAGAAGGTTCAAGTAAAATTTGATTGTCGGATAATTTTGGCAATTGTTCTTTTACAAGGTCTTTGTATATATCGTTGGTTACCACCAAAATATTTTCGGGTGGGCAAAGCTTTAAAAACCTCTTATAGGTCAATTGTAATAGGGTATCACCCAATCCCAAAATGTCAATAAATTGTTTTGGGTAGTTAGTTCTACTCATTGGCCAAAAGCGACTTCCAATCCCTCCAGCCATAATTACGCAGTAATTATTTTTCATCTTTTTTTTAACAAGTTGCAAAGATAAATTTTAAACGATAACTTTAACAGAACTATTTTTCAGAATAAATCATAATTACGCATTTAGCAATACAATATCAGGATAATAATCTGTAATTCAATTCATACCGACTCTGTGAGCCGAAGTATTAGGTCTCATTTTTGGAAACAATAAATCAAAATAATTTTTGAAAAGAATTACCCTTATAATCCTGTATGAAGTAGTAGGAATCGTTGGCAAATAAAATTTTGCAATAATAACAACTACTCAAGGACTGTTTTGCATTGAAGTAATAGTGAACTATTATGAAATCCGAAATGGGAGTAAGTGCTTGAGATTGAAGAAAAATGAAGCTGAGTAATTTTCAACTGCATAATTTGGGTTAAAAGACCTTTGAGCTATTTTGATTGCTCAAAAAGAGTCTGAATGATTGTTATAGAAAAATATGTTTATACCGAAAGTAATAAACTTTAATTTTCGGGTAGATGATGGATGAGTTATATTGTGCGGAGTCTGGGTTAAAAGCTTAAAGTGTAGCTATTTATGATATTAATTAAAATATAAAAGGCTGCTTCCAGCGGAAGCAGCCTTTTATTATAATGGATTTACCTTAATTACTTGATCACATTAATTTTCTTAGTGATTGAACCTCCTTCAGAAGAATTAATATTGATAAAATAGATGCCAGCATTCCAAGTGGTAGCATCAATGTTTTGACGATATAAACCGTTAATAACACCTAAATCTTGAGTCATTACTTTGTTACCTAACATATCTACAACGTCAAAAGAAATTCTTTCTGATTTAGTAGTGTTAATGTTTAAAGTAGTTTGATTTTCAAAAGGATTAGGGAAAACTTCAAAACTATTGATAGAGTTGATATCTTTGATAGCTTGAGGCGATGGAGGGCCAGAGTGTAAATTAATTTCATCTACAAATAGGTTGTTACCATAAGCACTTGTTCCTACAAACTTAACCATCACTTTAGTTTGATTAATATAAGGTGTCATATCAACAGTTTCTAATCTCCATTGCGTAGCAGTTGGAGTTTCAAATGGCGCAGTTTGGTTAGGTGCAGTAGATAAAGCAGTACCCGCTTTGTCGAAAGGAGTTGTCCATGTTACACCGCAATCAGTAGAAACTTTAACTTGTAATTTATCAGCTTCACCAGCGTATGATGCGTAAGCTACATAAAAATCTAAAGAAGCTTGCGCTGTGCTCATTGTTAGGTTGGTAGTAGGTAAAAACATTTCATCTATGTTGCCTGCGGTGCTGTTGTAAAAATCCATTTTAGCACTTTTAGTTGTACCAATTGCACCTGCAGCTGTAGAGCGTTCCCACGATGCTCCATTGTCTGGATTAGTTGTGAACCAATTTGCTGGAGGAAATGGTGTTAAAATATAATCTTCATAAATTGGTGAAATAATACCGGTAGCTGGAATGATAGTAAATTGCTTTTCTTTTGAATCATTAACTGTTGTAAACAAAGGCGTTCCATTAGGGTTGCTAAGGTATGTTTTGAATGTATGAACACCAGCACTTGCAGTAACTAAAGGTAAAGCTTGAGTTGCAGTTGCACCCGGAGCTAAAGAACCTGTCCAAGGAAGTGATTGTTCTGGATTTGCATCTATTTGGTATTTAATAGTACCTGATGTAAGTGTAGAAGTACCTGTATTTTTAATTTCGATTGAAGGAGTGAAAGTATTAGTACATTGGAAAACAGGAACACCTGTTAATGAATTAATGCTTGCAGAAGATGCAACTGGCTGTGGAGCACTGTAGCCCGCCTGGTGAACTTCTTTTGAACCATTGTCTTGAACCCATGCCACAAAAGCAATTTCTCCAACTTTATAGATGTAGTTTGGAGTATTAATTTGCAATGCAAAAGTTTGAGATTGACCGTTAGTCCATGTTGCAGGAAGCGCTGAACCACTTGCATTTGGAATCATTTTTCTCATGACACTATAAAATACAGTTTCGCCATTTGTGCCTGGTGCAGTTTCAAAACCTATTTCTTTTTCAACCATGGCTACATGTAATACTAAGCTTCCAGAAGCTGTGAATGCTTGCGAAGCAGTAAGAGTTACGTTTACAGTTGCAGCTGATTTGTCAGCATTAAATACATGGTTAACTCCAAGAGTAAAAGGTGAAGTAACTGCCTGTCTTGTTCCAATAGTTGCCGTGGTGATAGAAGTACCTTGATTACCATCTAATCTTCTTGAAGGAACACCAGTTACATTATAATAAGTAACTCTTGATTGAACTTCTGTCGGATTTTGTTCGTTCATTGGATCGTAACCAGGCCAGCTAGTTTGATATTTAACTGATACAGCTGCGCCAGTTCCAACAGCATCAAGTGCTGCGTTTAAAGCTGGATTTTGAGACGCGCAAGGCCCACAAGAAGCTTGAGAAAATGCTTCTACCATAACTAGTCTAGGCGATTGAGCAAAAGCTAAACCCCCAGCTAAGAGCATGCTTAATAAAGTAAATGTTTTTTTCATTTTATATTGAATTTGAGTTTAAAATTAATTGAACGAAATTAAATTGTTTTTAGTACTTATCAAAAAGTTTTAGCTTTTATTTCTTATATAGCTATGGATCAACTTTTTAACATGAATTGAGTTTTTAACATAAATATAAGTTGAAGCAGCAAGACAACCGATAGTATTTGCAATAAAGTCGAATAAATCTGCAGTTCTGTCTTTAAAAAGTTCTTGCTGCATAATTTCAAGAATTCCTCCGTAAGGAATACTTAAGCATAACGCATAAACTAAAGCATTTTTACTATTTGGTGTTTTTTGAACAGCGTGGTAGATTAAAATTACCAAAATAAAAAAAACAAAACCATGAACAAATTTATCAAAACTAAGCAACTCGAGTATAGAAATATGCGGAATATCTTTGCCAGGTAAACCGCATAAAAAAGCAATGAGTGCAGCCCAAAGTGTGGGCAAAGTATATGTCTTAAAAGATTTTATCAAAAAGTTTTGATTGAATTATATTTTAATGACCAATGAGGGCTTTGTATTGTTCAGCAGTTAACAAATCAGTCAACTCAGCTGTATTGCCAATGCTCATTCTAATCATCCAGCCATTTCCATAAGGATCAGAATTAACGCTTTCTGGATTGCCATCTAAGCCTTTATTAACTTCTAAAATTGTACCACTAATTGGTAAAAACAAATCAGAAACAGTCTTCACTGCTTCTACAGTGCCAAAAACAACTTCTTTTTCAAGTGTTTCGCCTTCGGTACTAATATCTACATAAACAATATCGCCCAATTCTCCTTGAGCAAATTCAGTAATGCCAACAAAGGCCTCATTGCCTTCAATTCTTATCCATTCGTGATCTTTTGTGTACTTTAAATTTTCAGGGAAATTCATAATTTTTTTAGATTTTATTTTACAAACGTATAAAAAAAATCATTATGACATGTTGATTTGTTAATTTAATTGGCAACTGTATAAATACTAATAAATAGAAGTTTTAAAGTAATAAATACTTGATTACTCATACAAAACATAAAATAAAAAACTACTTGATAGTCAATAATTGGTTAGATTGTGTTAATTAAATTACATCATATTATTTCGATTACATTCTATTTCAATTTTATTTAGCTTTGTGCACCTAAAAAAATAATATGATAGTAGTTACAGGTGCTGCTGGTTTTATTTCAAGTTGCTTTATAGCTAAGTTAAACGCAAATGGTTTTACCGATTTGGTATTGGTAGATGATTTTTCGAAAACGGTAAAAAGAGCAAATTGGGAGGATAAAAAGTACCGAACGCTTGTAGAAAGAGACGTTTTTTTTGAATGGTTAAAACGCAATCAGCAACAAGTGGAGTTCATCTTTCACCTAGGAGCACGAACAGATACTACAGAATTTGATACCACTATTTTTGATGAATTGAATTTAAATTACAGCAAAAAAATTTGGCAATCTTGCGTAAATTTCAATATTCCTATGGTTTACGCTTCATCTGCAGCTACCTATGGTGCTGGTGAGTTTGGTTATGAAGATGATGATGCCAAGATCAATGACTTACGCCCTTTAAATCCTTATGGTGAATCTAAAAATGAATTTGATAAATGGGCTTTGCTTCAAACAGAAAAACCACTTTTTTGGGCAGGTTTAAAATTCTTTAATGTTTATGGTCCAAACGAGTATCATAAAGGTCGTATGGCTTCTGTAATATTTCATGCTTATCATCAAATAAAAAATACTGGCAGCATGAAACTTTTTAGAAGTTATAAAAAAGAATTTGCTGATGGCGAGCAGTTGCGTGATTTTGTATATGTGAAAGATGTTGTTGAGGTTTGTTATTTTTTGATGCACTTGCGTAAACATAGTGGAATTTACAATTTAGGTACAGGTAAGGCGCGTACATTTAAATCGTTAGCTGAGCAAACGTTTAAATCTATGAACAAATCCCTAAATGTTGAATTTGTTGATATCCCAGCCGATATAAGAGATACATACCAATATTTTACACAGGCTAGTATGTCGAAATTAAAAAAAATAGGATATTCTTCTAATTTTTATTCCTTAGAAGATGGTATTGACGATTATGTTCAAAATTATTTAATGAAAAGTCAATACTTATAATTGTATTTTAAAGATGAATAAGATTACTTCATATAAGACTAATAAACCTACCGCAAAGCAAACTGCCGCTTTGATTTCACAATTAAAACTCTCAGATTTTAATTGGTGGTTAACTGTTATTGATAGTTTGTGGCAGCAGCGCGTTGTGCGATATTTTTTTGCTGCTGCTACTGCTACAGTAGTAGATGTTTTGGTATTTTGGATTGTTTTTAATAAAATATTGCATCAACAGCATCACAATTTATTCGGAATGATGGTGCTAAAAGCGCCAACTTTAGCCCTTATATGTGGATTTGGTTGTGGTCTCATTACAAATTTTTTAATTACAAAGTTTTTCGTGTTTAATCAATCGGAAGCAAAAACAAGATGGCAATTGCTTCGGTTTATTATGGTTGCCATTATTGTTTTAATTTGCAATTATTATTTCATGTGGTTTTTAACTGCGCAGTTAAACTGGTATGCAACAATTTCTAGAGCCGTTTCGGCTGTTACTATTGGTGTTTTTAGTTTCACAGCACATAAATTTTTTTCATTTAAATTATAACTTATTTAATGTTGCATACATCCGAAATAAAAGCTTTTCTAGATGCCAAAGATAAAAAGGGGTTGAAAGACTTTCTTTCGGATTATGGTGCTGAAGAAATTGCGGATTTACTCAATCATTTAGAGGAGGAAAATTTATTGTTAGTATTTAAAGCGATCGATCGTGAACTTGCATTTACGGCATATGAACTTTTAGATATCAATTTCCAAATAGCACTCCTAGATTTATTGCCTAATAAATTGGTAACACTCATTATTAATGACATGAGTCCTGATAAGAGAACCGCTTTATTTCAAGAGCTCGATAATGAAATGCTGAACAAGCATTTAAAGCTACTTACATTAAGCGAAAGAAGTGTAGCACTCCACTTGTTAGGATATCCAGAGAATTCTATTGGCCGTTTAATGACACCCGATTATATTGCTGTTCAAGCAAATTGGACAATTAGTGATGTACTGAGCTATATTAGGAAATATGGCGAAAATTCTGAAACGCTGAATGTAATTTATATAATAGATGATAAAGGAATTTTAGTTGATGATATCAAAGTTAGAGAAATTTTAATTGCAGATCCTCACACAAGATTAGAAGAGATTATTGATGGTAGATATACGGCACTATCGGTATTAGATGATGAGGAATTGGCTATTAACGTTTTTAGTAAAAACAATCGAGTTGCACTCCCCGTAATTGACAAAAACGGTTTGTTATTAGGTATTGTTACCATGGACGATGTTTTGCGTTTATCAAAACAGGAGGATACGGAGGATATTCAAAAGCTAGGTGGTGTTGAAGCCTTGGAAGAACCATACATGGATGTGCCAATTCCCTTGATGATTAGGAAAAGGGCAGTTTGGCTCATCGTTTTATTTTTTGGAGAACTTTTAACAGCTAGCGCCATGGCTTATTTTGAAGATGAAATAGCAAAAGCAGTGGTGTTAGCACTATTTGTACCACTTATTGTAAGTAGTGGAGGAAATTCCGGATCGCAGGCTGCAACGCTCATTATAAGAGCCATGGCTCTAGGTGAAATAACAATTAATGATTGGTGGAGAGTGCTTAAAAGAGAAATTGTTTCGGGATTTGCTCTTGGTTTAATATTGGCTATTATTGGTTTTATAAGAATAGGTATGTGGAATTATTTTACCAATGTTTATGGCATACATTGGTTTGGAATTGCCGCTACAGTTAGTTTCTCTTTGTTGGGAATTGTAATGTGGGGTACCTTAATGGGTAGTATGTTGCCAATCGCACTTAAAAAGCTAGGTGCAGACCCTGCCACTTCTTCGGCGCCTTTTGTAGCTACACTGGTAGATGTAACAGGACTTGTTATTTATTTTACCTTTGCCTTATTATTTTTAAAAGGAACTTTACTTTAAAATATTTTTTATTTTTTTTGCAACAAATACAATAATCAAATAAATTTGAATAAAATTAAAATCAACTATCATGCTATCTAAAAAAATCGAAACAGCCATTAATAAGCAAATTGAGTTAGAAGCTGCATCCTCGCAGTTGTATTTGTCAATGGCTTCATGGGCAGAAACAAAAAGCTTTAATGGTGTAGCTGCTTTCTTATTTAAGCATTCCGATGAAGAGCGCTTTCATATGATTAAGTTGCTAAAGTTTGTAAATGAAAGAGGCGGCCATGCTTTGATTCCAGCTTTAAAACAACCAGACAAGGATTTTAAAACATTAAATGTAGTGTTTGAACAAATTTTAAAACACGAAATATATGTCTCCAATGAAATTAACAAGCTTGTTGATATTTGTTTACAGGAAAAGGATTACACAACACATAATTTTTTACAATGGTATGTGTCTGAGCAAATAGAAGAGGAAGCACTTGCGCGCAATGTACAGGATAAGTTTAAATTAATTGGTGCTGATAAAGGGGGGATTTATTTCTTTGATCGTGATCTTGGTGCTATGGCTGCTGCAACTACGCAAAATGAGCAAAGCGGGGGCAAAGGAGGAAAAGAATAGCATTTATATACTCTAATTAAAAGGTCCTAGTTATTATATAATTAGGGCCTTTTGTTTTTGTTGAACTCGATGATTTATTTAAAATGATTAATTTATTTTAACTAAGTTTAAACAAAATCGCAATAATTGTGTTTCTATTTTTTGAACCACCGAAAACTATTAATACTACATTACAGTGTCGACTTATTCAATAAAAGATTTAGAGCGCATCTCAGGAATTAAGGCCCATACTATTAGAATTTGGGAACAGCGTTATAACATTATAAGCCCCAATAGGACAGATACCAATATAAGAAATTATGATGATGAGGATTTAAAATCTTTACTAAACATTGGTATTCTTAACAATTCGGGATACAAGATTTCAAAGATTTCTAAAATGCAGAAGGAAGAAATTAGTGCATCGGTGTTAGAAATTACGGCTAATAATTTTGACGCTAATGTACAAATTGATAACCTTATCATAGCCATGGCAGAAATGGATGAAGATAGATTTGAAAAGTTTCTATCATCAAACATTCTACGTTCGGGATTCGAGAGAACTTTTCTAGAAATTCTGCATCCCTTTATGGTAAAAGTTGGAGTGCTGTGGCTTACCAATTCAATAAATCCTGCTCAAGAACATTTTATTTCAAATTTAGTTCGACAAAAGTTAATTGCTTCAATAGATGGTATAGACACTGTTAGTGGTCCAGATATTTCAAAATGTCTGCTTTATTTGCCAGAAAATGAATTGCATGAGACAAATTTATTATTTGCTAATTTGGTTTTAAAAAAGAAAGGACTTAAAACTATTTATTTAGGCCAGTCTGTGCCTTACGCTGATATTAAAATGGTTTGCGATTTGCACGAACCGACTTATCTTTTAACTGTAATTACTTGCTCACTTAGCGATATGAGTGTAGAAAGTTACATTGAACAGCTTTGCAATGATTTTCCACGACAAAAAATATTAGTTTCAGGCTATCAATTTTCAAATACTGATATAAAACTTCCATCCAAGGTAAAATTGTTTAATTCGCCAAAAGAATTATTGAGTCATGTAGCTTAGCAGCCTCTTGCAGACTCGCTATATTTATTTGGTTTTATTCATTTCAATTAGTTTATTACTAATTACCATTGGTTTTTTAATTAGATGGATCATGCTGTAATTTATATTCGCATTTGCTGTTTTGTTTATACAGTATCAATGTGATTTATAAATTATACCAATAATTTAAAATCTTACATTGCTAAAAGCCGATCGGAAAGATGTTTGGCACAAATGCAGTAATAAAGTTATACCGATTACACTTTCAATTTAGTCCAATTGCGGCATGGCCTTATTGTACTAATTTCAAGTAGTATTGGCATTAACCATTGCATATTTATTTTTTTAGTTGGACTAAAAAATAAATGCAATTGGTATTACTTAGGTAAAATTAGTCCAAGCTGTTTATTGTATGATGTCGATAGAGTGGCTGTAATAGTTCAATTCATTGGACTATTACAAAAACCGTATCGGTATAAAACAAATTAGGGCCATTGCTTATTTAGCATCGGTTTAATTTCGAAATAGCTCGCTTTTACTTTACTTAAATGTAGTTGATGATTTCACATTATGATTAAAAATTTGGTGGATTGCTGATTGACAGGGCGTAATTTGAGATAAAGTTGCTTTTGTTATTATGTTAGTACACAGGACATTGCTCATATAATGTTTGAAGAATAAGCAGAAAAGTTAAACAAAAACACAAAAAGTGTTAAGATGTTTTTCATTTTGTTTAAAATAAACGTACATTTGTTCCACAAAATAAAAAAAGCATGTCAACAATAGAATTCAACAACCAAGTTTTAAATTTCAAATCTGCTTTAGGATATTTCGCCTTGAGTCTTACTTCAAATTCAGAAGATGCAAAAGATTTGTTACAAGATACCTTAGTAAAGGCAATAGTTTATAAAGATAAGTTTACAGATGCAACCAATTTAAAAGCTTGGTTATATACCATCATGAAAAATACCTTTATAAACAACTATAGAAGGTCGGTTAAAGTAAATCAGATCATAGACAATACAAAAGATTTGTATTTTATGAACATTCCACAAAATAATGGAGTGTCCTCGCCTGTATCTCAAATATCAATCAAGGATATCAATAAGTCAATAGATGGTCTTAGCGAAGATTTAAAAGTGCCTTTTCAGATGTTTTTTGAAGGCTATAAATATAAAGAAATTGCCGATAGATTCGATTTGCCAATTGGCACTGTTAAGAGTAGAATATTTTTGGCGAGAAAACAATTAATGAATGAGTTGAAAGATTTCAGATAAATAGCTAAATTTGTCGTTTAGGCCATTTATTAATTGATTAACATGCACAAAAAAAAGGTAGTCGTGATAGGTTCTGGCTTTGCTGGCCTCTCTGCGGCTTGTTTTATGGCCAAAAATGGTCATGAAGTTACTGTTTTAGAAAAAAATTCAACAGCAGGTGGAAGGGCAAGAAAA
>Ga0247831_1005256_pt1 | contig 16392 bp, 14 predicted proteins | sample LaCruzMarch2015__9_FD_192406 | JGI IMG/M metagenome (GOLD analysis project Ga0247831, IMG submission 192406) | Freshwater microbial communities from meromictic Lake La Cruz, Castile-La Mancha, Spain - LaCruzMarch2015_1m | ecosystem: Environmental > Aquatic > Freshwater > Lake | place: Spain... | reverse complement strand
ACTGCAGCCGGGTCGATCGCGAGCGGCCCCGCCGGCTCGGCCAGCGTCCGGGTGGCCGGCATCTCGATGGACTTCACCAGCAGGGTCGCCGACCCGTCGAGCAGGCTCCAGATCCACACGTCGGCCGGCCCGTCGCATCCGAGTGTTCGGGACGCGACGACGAGCCGGGCGCCGTCGAGCCACCCGATCGGGCTGAGCGACAGGCCCTCGAGCGGGGTGTCGATGCCCACCGTCAGCGCCGTGCCGCTGCGGTCGTCGCGCACCACGGTCTGGGTGACGTCGTTGCACAGCCCGACCCGCCAGGCGACCGTGCGCCAGGCGGGGCCGACGACGAGTTGGGCGATGGGCGCCTGCTCGACGTCGAGCTCGCCAGCGGTGAGCAGGGCGAGGGACAGCTGGTGGACGCGGAACTGCACGCCGTTGTCGGTGATGAAGTAGACGACGTCGCCGGCGTCGTCGACGGCCAGTTCGGTGATCTGCTCGTCCGGGTTCAACAGCGTCAGCAGTGGGCGTGCCGTCTCGTCGTCGATCTGCTTGGCGACGATGCCGCGGGTGCCGTCGTCGGTCACCCCTGCGCCGACGACGACTCCGCCTCCGGCCGGGTGCGGGCCGATGGCCCACGTTCGCCTCAGGAACGTGATGTCGGTTCGGTCGTCGGCCAACGAGCTCGATCGCCGCACCACGGCCGTGCCCGAGCTGTTGGGCGACACGAGCCCGGCGCCGTCGGGCAGCTCCCACCTGACGCGCGGGGAACCGACCTCGAAGCCGCTGCGTCGGGTGCCCGTAGCGTCGAGCACCGTGCCACCGGCGAGCAGCGCGCGGTCGCCGCGCGGCGACCACGACACGAACCCGCGCTGGTCGCGCGTCAGCGTGGCGAGGCAGCGGACGGTGGTGCCGTCGGGCGTCGAGCCGTAGAGGCGGTCGCCGACGACGAAGGTGATCTCGCTCGGCAACCCGTCGGCCGGTGTGATGGAGGCGAGCCCGGCGAAGGCGCACGGCACGTCCGGCATGCTGACCAGGATCGGCGAGTCGGGTGAGCTGCTCAGCACGATCGTCGTGGCAGGGGTCGTCTGGGCGACCGGCAACTCGTCCGGCGGCACCAGGGGCGCCAACGACGGGAGCGGTTCGGCCTCGGTGCGGGTGCATGCGGCGACGAGTGCGAGCGCCAGGACACACACCGCCCGTACGGTCCTCCATGTCGACATCACTGCACCGACTCTGCCACAGCCGCCGGCATGCAGTGCATCAACGACGCCTCACGAGATTCCGTTTCGGGGAACCGGCCGGAGGTCCGCCACCGCCGATCAACGCTTTGCGAACATGGGTGCTCATCCGTTGCTGAATGCACGAACCAAGGAGCACCAACCGCTATGTCCGATCCCACACCGCCGGTCGTCAAGAGCAAGGGCCTGTACCAGGAGTTCAAGGACTTCATCGTCTCGGGCGACCTGATGTCGTTCGCGGTCGCCTTCATCATGGCGGCGCTCATCAAGGACCTCATCGCGTCCTTCATCGACAACATCTTCAACGGCATCCTCGGACTGTTCCTCGGGAACAAGTGCGCCACCGACGAAGAGACGGGGAAGCAGGTCTGCAAGACCTTCAGCGACCTCCAGTGGCGGACCATCAACTACGGCGCGTTCCTCAACTCGGTCGTCACCTTCGCTGCCACCGCCCTCGTGGTGTTCCTGATCATCAAGGCCTACCGCAAGGCCACCGGTCGCGGCCTGGCCCAGGACGGCCCGTCCACCAACGACCTCCTCACCGACATCCGCGACGAGCTCCGCTCGGGCCGCCAGGGCTGACGGGACGGCCCGGACGCACGTCACCGTGGGGTGACTTGCGTCCGGGCCTCCCACTCGCTCTGATGGTGGGGTCATGAAGCCCACGCGCGAGCTGCTCATCGCCGCCGTCGCGATCGCCATCACGGCCTGCGCCGGTGTGTCGGCCGACGGCGGCACCGATGGCACCGCCGCGCCGCTCGTGGCCGAGGTGGGCTCGCTGCCCGGCGTGGCGACGACGCCCACCGCCGAGGTCCCGACGACGGTCGACGAGACCCCCACCAGCTCGACAGCGCCCATCGGGCAGGCCGTCGCGAAGGGTGATCGGGTGCTCATGATCGGCGACTCGATCCTGGCATCGACCGCCAGCCGTTACGGCGGGCTGATGTGCTCGACGCTCGTGCCGCTCGGCTGGCAGGTCGCCGTCGAGGCCGAGGTGAGCCGAACGATCTCGTTCGCCCGCACCGTGCAGCGCGAACGGCTCGACGAGGGCTGGGACGCCGGCCTCGTGTTCCTCGGCACCAACGACGGCGCCAACGCGACGGAGTACGCCGCGACGCTCGACCGCGTGGTCACCGACTTCGGGGACGTGCCCGTCGTGCTCGTGAACGTCACGCAGCGCAACAGTGCCATGGTCGACATCAACGCCGCCATCGCCGACGTGGCCGGGCGGCACGCCAACGTGGTCGTCGTCGACTGGCGGGCGATCACCTACATCGAGCCGACCCTCCTGAACAGCGATGGCATCCACCCGACCGGCCAGGGGCGCGAGGCACTGGTGGCCGCCGTCGCTGCGGCCCTCGGTCAGGCGCCGCCAGCCACGGGTCGGGCCGATTGCCTCGACAGCGTGTTCATCGACGATGCCGCCGGCCTGCCGGACGGCATGATGCCCGCCACGACGACCGTGACGGGGCGGGGAACCACCAAGCCCAAACCGACCACCAGCACCACCACCACGGTGCCGCGGGGCAGCACCGGCACGACGACCACCACGGTGCGCACGACCTCGACCACCGTCGCGACCTCGACCACCGTCGCCGCCTCGACGTCGAGCACCGCCCCGCCACCGAGCACCGCCCCGGCCAGCAGTTCGACCAGCCCGCCCAGCAGTTCGACCAGCCCGCCCAGCAGCTCGACCAGCCCCTGATCGGGGCGTCAGGGCGCCAACCAGCGCAACGAGGCCACGGGCAGGTTGCGCAGCACCATGTAGGCCACCATGGCCACGGTGACCACCATGCCGAACCGATCGGGCACGCGTTCGCCCAGTGACCTGATCGGGCGACCGAAGGCCCCACACACCCAGACGACCCAGGCCATCACGATCGCACCGAGCACGAGCGGCACGAACAGATTCGACCCGAGTGCCGCGAGCGGATCCCCGTTCAGCAGGTGGTGCGTCGCCCGGGTGAGCCCGCAGCCGGGGCACCACAGGCCCGTCGCCACGTGGAAGGGGCACCGTGGGAACCGGCTGTCGGGCGACGACGGGTCGGCCACCGCCACCACCAGTGCGGCGCCGGCCAGTGCTGCGCCGGCTGCAACGGCGCCCACCTGAGCACGTCGATCGCGTGTCGTGGCGACGGAGGGCACCTCGCGAGCGTAGACCTGCGATGCGGAGTCGTGGCGCGTCACGGTGGCGCGCTGGGGCTCCGCATGCTGGGGTACGCACGCTCGGCGCGACCGCGTTGTGAGCGGACACATCGCGTGACACCCTGAACCCGATGTTGCAGGTACAGGACGTGACGGTGGAGGTGGGCGGCAGATCGGTGGTCGCGCACGCCTCGTTCACGATCATGCCCCGCGACAAGGTGGGTCTGGTTGGCCGCAATGGGGCCGGCAAGACCAGCCTGTTCAAGGTGCTGGGCGGAGCGATCGACCCCACGCTCGGCAAGGTGCTGCGCAAGGGCGGCTTCGGCTACCTGCCGCAGGACCCCCGCATCGCCGGCGTGCTCGAGAGCCGCACCGCCATCACGCATGTCCTGTCGGGCCGCGGCATCGACGATGCGCTCGTGCGTATCGAGAAGCTCCGGATCGCCATGGAGGAAGACCCGAACGAGCGCAACGTCGCCCGCTACAGCCGCGAGCAGGACGAGTTCGCGATGTCGGGCGGCTACGCGGCCGAGAGCGAGGCGCGCACCATCGCCGCCGGCCTCGGCCTCAAGGCCGATCGCCTCGACCTCTCGATCGGTGTGCTCAGCGGTGGCGAGCGGCGCCGCGTCGAGCTCGCCCGCATCCTGTTCGCCGGCAGTGACGCGCTCTTGCTCGACGAGCCCACCAACCACCTCGACGTCGACGCGAAGGAGTGGTTGCTCACGTTCATGCGCAACTACCGCGGCGCGCTGCTCGTCATCAGCCACGACCTCGACCTGCTCGACGAGGCGATCACCCGCGTGCTGCACCTCGACCGGCCGGCCGAGGATGCCACCGGCACCATCGTCGAGTACAAGGGCACCTACACCCAGTACAAGGCGTCGCGGGCCGCCGACGAGGAACGTCTCGTCCGCAAGGCCGCACTGCAGGGCAAGGAGATCGCCCGCCTCCAGACCGTGGTCGATCGCTTCGGCGCCAAGGCCACCAAGGCTGCCATGGCGCACAGCAAGGAGAAGCAGATCGCCCGGCTCGAGGCGCAGCGCGTCCACGTGGGCGCCGGCGACCGCAAGATGCAGGTCCGCTTCCCCGACCCGCCGCCCAGCGGTGTCACCGTCATCGAGGCGTCGCACCTGTCGAAGGGCTACGGCGGCCCGCCGGTGTTCGAGGACGTCACGTTCGACCTCGGCCGTGGCGAGCGCCTGCTCGTGCTCGGCCTGAACGGTGCGGGCAAGACGAGCCTGCTGCGCATCCTGGCGGGCGAGACCCAGGCCAACATCGGCCAGTTCTCGTTCGGCCACCAGGTGAACGTCGGCTACTACGCGCAAGAGCACGACAACCTCGCGCCCGATCGCTCGCTGCTCGACAACATGCGCACTGCCGTACCTCCGGGCGTCATGCTCACCGAGACCCAGCTGCGCGGCCTGCTCGGCATGATGGGCCTCGCCGGCGAGAAGGTGTACCAGGAATCGGGCACGCTGTCGGGTGGCGAGAAGACGAAGCTCGCCCTGGCCATGCTGATGGTCGGCCGCAACAACCTGCTGCTGCTCGACGAGCCCACCAACAACCTCGACCCGCCCAGCCGCCAGGCCGTCGCCGACGCGCTCACCGGCTGGAAGGGCAGCATCATCTTCGTCAGCCACGACACCGAGTTCGTGGAGGAGCTGCAGCCCACCAAGGTGCTGCTCATGCCGGACGGTCAGGTCGACTACTTCTCGCCCGACTGGCTCGAGCTCGTCGACCTCGCCTGACCCGCCCCACCCGGTCCGGCCCCACCCCCCGAGTCGCATCGCGTCGACCGAGGGTTTCGTGCGCAGCGGAGTGTGTTCGCGCGCAACGGGTGCACCGAAACCCTCGGTCTCGACGTTGGTCGCTTCATCGGGACGACCTCGGGATGCCGGACGGGCGAGTACGGTGCCGCCCATGCGAATCGGAGTCATGTCGAATGCGATCAACAGCGGAACCCTCGACGAGGTCGTCGACGAGGCCCGGCAGGCCGAGGCCGACGGCTTCGACACTTTCTGGGTCTCACAGATCTTCGGCCACGACGCGCTGACGGCGCTTGCGGTCGTGGGTCGCGAGGTGCCGCGCATCGAGCTCGGCACCGCCGTGGTGCCCACCTACCCGCGCCACCCGATGATGATGGCCCAGCAGGCGCTGTCGGTGCAGGGGGCGAGCGCCGGCCGCCTGGCGCTCGGCATCGGGCTGTCCCACCAGGTGGTCGTCGAGATGATGTGGGGCATGTCGTTCGACAAGCCGGTCCGCCACCTGAAGGAGTACCTGTCGGTGCTGATGCCGCTGCTCGAGGGCAAGCCCGTCGGGTTCGTGGGCGAGACCTACCAGGTCCACGGCGCGGTCAGCGTTGCGGGCGGCAGCCGTCCGTCGGTGCTCGTCGCAGCGCTGGGGTCGCAGATGATGCGGCTGACCGCCGCCCTCACCGACGGCACATCCACGTGGTGCGTGGGCGCGAAGACGCTGCGCGACTTCACGATCCCGTCGATGAACCAGGCGGCCGCCGACGCCGGCCGGCCCACGCCGCGCATCGTCGCCGCCTTTCCCGTGTGCGTCACCGACGACGTCGATGCCGCCCGTGCCCGTGCCGAGCAGGTGTTCGCGGTCTACAACACGCTGCCGAGCTACCGGGCGATGATGGACCGCGAGGGCGTCGACGGCCCGAAGGACCTCGCCATCGTGGGCACCGAGGCCGAGGTGCGCGACCAGCTGGCCGACCTCGAGACCATCGGCGTCACCGACCTCAACGCCGGGGCCTTCCCGGGCAACCCTGACGAGGCCGAGCGCACCCGCGCCGTGCTGCGGTCGCTGGCGGGCTGATGGCCGCCGGGCTGCAGGTCGAGATCGTCGACGGGATCGCCACGGTCACGATCGACTCGCCGCCGATCAACCTGTTCACCGTCGAACTGTTCCTCGGCATGGCCCACCTCGCCGGTGAGCTGGCCGTCGACGACGCCGTGCGCGTGGTGGTGCTGCGCAGCGCCGACCCCGAGTTCTTCATCGCCCACTTCGACGTCGCCGCCATCCTGACGTTCCCCACCGACTCGCCCGCTCCCACCGAGCTGAACGCCTATCACGTGATGTGCGAGGCGTTCCGCACGATGCCGAAGGCCACCATCGCGGTCATCGAGGGCCGCGTCGGCGGCGGTGGCAGCGAGCTCGCGCTCAGCTTCGACATGCGGTTCGCGTCGCCGAACGCGACGTTCAACCAGCCCGAGGTGGCGCTCGGCATCCTTCCCGGCGGCAGCGGCACGGTGCGCCTGTCGCGACTCGTCGGCCGCAGCCGGGCACTTGAGGTGATCCTCGGATGCGACGACATCGACGCCGCCACCGCCGAGGCGTGGGGGATCGTGAACCGGGTGCTGCCCGCCGACGAGCTGTGGCCGTTCGTCGACCGGATGGCCCGCCGGATCGCCGGTTTCCCCCCGCACGCGGTCGCCGCGGCGAAGGCCGCCGTCGTGCGCGCGGAGAAGGAGGTCGAGGCCGACCTGCTCGCCGAGGGCGCCGCGTTCAACGGCACGCTCGGTGGTCCGGGGGCCGCCGAGGCGATGCAGCGGTTCCTCGATCTCGGTGGTCAGACCTGGGCAGGCGAGCTCCGGCTGGGAGAACTGGCGAGCGAACTCTAGAGTCCGACCCATGTCGGACATCACGATCCCCGCCAACCCTGCTGCCGTCACTGCCGAGTGGATGACCACGGTGCTGCACCGCTGCGGTGCCCTGCCCGCCGAGTCCTCCGTCAGCGAGATCACCCTCGAGCCGCTGGGCGCCGGCGTGGGTGTGATGGGCGAGCTCGCCCGGGTGCGACTGTCGTACGACGGAGCGCATGGCGATGCGCCGCACAGCGTCATCGTGAAGTCGCCGTCGCCGTTCGAGGAGAACCGGGCGCAGGGCGTCGGCATGGGCATGTACGAGGCCGAGATCCGTTTCATGAAGGAGCTCGATGCGCATACCGCCGTGCGCACGCCCCGCGTGTTCATGGCCGACATCGTCCTCGGCACCGCCGAGTTCGTCGTCGTGATGGAAGACCTCGGCCACCTCGTGATGGGCGACCAGGTCGAGGGCGTCACCGTCGACCAGGCCCGCGACGCCGTGCTGGTGATGGCCGACCTCCACGCCGGCTGGTGGGGCAAGGTCCAGACGCCCGACCTCGAGTGGGTGCCGAGCGTGGTGCACGCCCGCATCGAGGGCTTGTCGCAGATGTGGCCGGCGCTGTGGATGGGCTTCAACGCCAAGTTCGAGTACTGCCTGCCCGAGGGGGGCAAGGAGGCCGGTGAGCTGATCTCGCAGCACTACTGGGGGGTCATGAACAAGATCGCCGAGCTGCCGTGGACGCTGCTGCACCAGGACTACCGCGTCGACAACCTGTTCTTCGACTCCGAGAACCGCGACGAGCCGGTGGTCGTCATCGACTGGCAGGGCATCGGCCGCGGCCCCGGCATCTACGACCTCTGCTACTTCCTGGGTGGTTCGCTCACCATCGGCGACCGTCGTGCGAACGAGCGTGCGCTCGTCGAGGCGTACAGCGCACGCCTGGCCGAGCGCGGCGTCGACTACCCGATCGAGCAGCTGTGGCACGACTACCGCTTCGGCCACCTGACGAGCTGCTCGACCGCAGTGCTCGTGGGCGCCACGTTCGACGTCGCCAACGAGCGCGGCAAGGCACTGGTCGAGACCCTCGGCAGCCGTCACTTCCAGGCCGTGGTCGACCTGCACAGCACCGACCTGCTCGGCGAGCTCGACGCCTGACACGCCCCGTCACCCGAGCTTCGTGAGGTTCAGCCCGCGTGACGCGGGCTGAACCACACGGAACCCGAGATCGGTGAGGCCGGACCCGCACCACGCGGCCTGAAGCTCACGAAGCCCCGACGGGCTCGGGGTCAGCGCAGCGTGACGGGCGTGGCGTTGTACGGCTTGTTCACGAGGTCGAAGAAGTCGTTGCCCTTGTCGTCGACGACGATGAACGCCGGGAAGTCCTGGACCTCGATCTTCCAGACGGCCTCCATGCCGAGCTCGGGGTACTCGAGCACCTCGACCTTGGTGATGCAATCCTGGGCGAGGCGTGCGGCCGGCCCGCCGATCGAGCCGAGGTAGAAGCCGCCGTGCGCCTTGCACGCATCGGTGACCTGGCGTGAGCGGTTGCCTTTGGCGAGCATGATGAGGCTGCCGCCGGCGGCCTGGAACTCGTCGACGTAGCTGTCCATCCGGCCGGCGGTGGTGGGGCCGAACGAGCCGCTGGCCATGCCCTCGGGGGTCTTGGCCGGGCCGGCGTAGTAGACGCAGTGGTCGAGCAGGTACTGGGGCAGGCCCTGGCCGGCGTCGAGGCGCTCCTTCAGCTTGGCGTGGGCGATGTCGCGGGCCACCACCATCGGGCCGGTCAGCATCACCCGCGTCTTCACCGGGTACTTGCTGAGTTCGGCGCGGATCTCGCCCATCGGCCGGTTGAGGTCGATCTGCACCACCTGGGCGTCGTCGAGGTGCTCGTCGTGGGTGTCGGGCATGAACCGCGCCGGGTCGGTCTCGAGCTGCTCGAGGAAGATGCCCTCGCGGGTGATCTTGCCGAGCGCCTGGCGGTCGGCGCTGCAGCTGACGGCCATGCCGACCGGGCAGCTCGCGCCGTGGCGCGGCAGGCGGATGACGCGCACGTCGTGGCAGAAGTACTTGCCGCCGAACTGGGCGCCGATGCCGGTCTGCTGGGCGAGGGCGAGCACCTTCTGCTCGAGCTCGATGTCGCGGAACGCATGACCGAGGATCGAGCCCTCGGTGGGCAGCGTGTCGAGGTAGCGGGTGCTGGCGAGCTTGGCGGTCTCGACCGCCATCTCGGCGGATGTGCCGCCGATGACGACGGCCAGGTGGTACGGCGGGCAGGCCGACGTGCCGAGCGTCTTCATCTTCTCGAACAGCCACGGCAGCAGCGTCTTTTCGTTCAGCAGCGCCTTGGTCTCCTGGAACAGGTAGCTCTTGTTGGCGCTGCCGCCCCCCTTGGCCATGAACAGGAACTTGTAGGCGTCGCCGTCGATCGCCGAGATCTTGATCTCGGCGGGCAGGTTGTTCCCGGTGTTCTTCTCGTCGTACATCGTGATGGGAGCCATCTGGCTGTACCGGAGGTTCGAGGTGAGGTAGGTCTCGTACACGCCGAGGGCGATCGCCTCCTCGTCGCCGCCGACACGATCGGCCGAGGCCGTGAACACGCGCTGGCCCTTCTTGGCCTTCACGATCGCGGTGCCCGTGTCCTGGCACATCGGCAGCACCCCGCCGGCCGAGATGTTGGCGTTCTTCAGCAGGTCGAGCGCCACGAAACGGTCGTTGTCGCTCGCCTCCGGGTCGTCGAGGATGTTGCGCAGCTGCTGGAGGTGGCCGGGTCGGAGGAAGTGGGCGATGTCGTGCATCGCCTCGCGCGTCAGCAGGGTGAGCGCAGCCGGGTCGACCTGCAGGAACTCCCCGAGCGGGGTGTCGACCATGGCGACACCCTCGGTCGACACCAACCGGTACGGGGTGTCGTCGTGGCCGAGGGGGAGCAGCTCCGTGAACGCGAACTCAGGCATGGCTGCAGGCTAAGGCCGTAGGTGGCCCTGTGGGAAACGGGCCGAAGGGCACTGGCCCGGCCCGGAACCCGGCGTCACGCTGACCGTAGGTTCGAGAGCACACGAACGACCAGCAGGAGGTCGACCATGAGGGTCCTGGTGAGTGTTGCCAGCAAGCACGGTTCCACGTTCGAGATCGGTGAGGTCATCGCCACCGAGCTCCGCGGCACGGGTGTCGAGGTCGACATCGCGCATCCGAACGACGTCGGGACGATCGACCACTACGACGCCTTCGTGCTCGGCAGTGGCGTCTACGCGGGCCATTGGCTGGCCGACGGACGCGAGCTGGCGCAGCGCGTGGCACAGCACCGCGCCGGCCGTCCGGTGTGGCTGTTCTCGTCCGGCCCGCTGGGTGTGTCGTCGGTACCCGACCACGATGCCGTCGATGTCGTGCACCTCGCCGACGCAACCGAGGCTCGTGCCCATCGGCTGTTCGCCGGCAAGCTCGACCGCAAGGTGCTCGGCTTCGCCGAACGGGCGATCATGCTCGCGGTCCACGCGCCCGAGGGCGACTTCCGCGACTGGGAGGCGATCAGGGCCTGGGCCCGCGACATCGGGGCGACGCTGTCGGCCACCGTCTGAGTCAGGGCGCAGGTGGCAGCCCGAGTGCGGCGCGCACTCGGGCGATCTCGTCCGGGGTGGCCGGGGTGCGGGGTGTGATCGCGCCCTCGTCGACGAGGATCGGCAGGCGCCCGACGGTGACATCCGGGTCGAAGGGAACCGGCGCGATCGACGGGTCGACCTCGTTGCGCAACGGTGACCCGGCGATCAGCTCGTAGGTGATGCGGGCGTCGGTCGATCGGGCCGCCCAGTCGTCGCTGCTGGTGCGGAAGTAACGCGTGTTGGTGAGCACCGAGATCACGAGCAGGGTGCGCCCCACCAGCAGTGCCCAACCGCTGTACCGGCGGAGCTGGTCGACCGCCAGAGCGAACGGCACGGCGAGCAGCATCGCCGCCATGTACTGGTAGCGCGACGCCGCTGCCGAGTCGATCCCGAACACCGCCCGCTGCCAGCCGATCGCGAGGAACACCGGCACGGGCAGCACCGCCAGCGTCACGAGCATCGCGTGGTCCCACCGCGACGGCCGCCGCCAGCAGGCGATGGCGACGATGCCGAGCAGGGCGGCGCCGGCGAAGATGACCTGGCCGGTCATGCTCGTCAGCGTCGCCGTGAAGGTGAGCCGCGCGAAGCGAAGCGCCCCGCCGATCGAGGTCTGTCCCTGTTCCCCGGCGGGGTCGTCGCCCCAGCTGAACAGCCACCACGTGTAGATCACCGCTTGCGGCACGACAGCGATGGCCGCCGCCCGCCAGCGGCGACGCTGCGCCAACACGGCGAACGTGCCGGCGGCGAAGAACGGCCCGAACGCCGACGACATCAGACCGATGCAGCCCGCCACGGCACCGACGACGTCGCGCCGGTCGGCGGGCCCGTCGTGGTCGACGAGGAGCAGGTGGGCCAGGAACATCGCGAGCGAGAGGTTGTAGGTGATCTGGATGCCGAAGAGCACGTTCTCCCAGCCGTTGCCGAACAGCAGGAGGAGGGAACACACGATCGTCGTGGTCCACATCGACACGCCGACCCGGAGGCACAGCGCCCGGAGCATCACGACGATCGAGACGTGGAGCAGCATCGTCGGCAGGAGGAACGGCCAGTACGAGCCGAGGCCGAAGGCGAGCTGGATGGCCCGGTACACGAGGATCGGCGCCGTCATCCAGTGGCCGTCCTGCGAGGTGAACAGCCATTGCTGCCAGCCCGCCTGGTCGTGGATCAGGTTGCGGGTGATGACGAACGCCCAGTCGTCGCGGATGAACCACTGGTCGTTGCCCAGCACCGCCATGACGACCACTGATGCCACGAGAGCCAGCCCGAACGCGGCCTGTGCGGCCCGGTCGGTGGCCACCCAACTGCGGGCACGGTGCGCGAGCTGCACCGCCGACGGGGTCGTCATCGACCTGGCCGGACCGTGATCCGCCACCACAGGGACAGCAGCTGCCGGGCGCTGCGCGCGATGGCCGGAACACGGAAGAACTGCGAGCGGCCGGACGGACGGGCGTAGTGGTGGACGGGCACCTCGACGAAGCGGGCGCCCTGCTCGCGGAAGCTGTGCATCATCTCCACGCAGATGACCCCGCTCGAGGAGGTGAGCGGGCGGTCGCTCACGAGCTGGCGCCGGAACATCCGGAAGTCGCAGTCGGTGTCGCGCACCGGCAGGCGGAACAGGAGCTTGACCGTGTGGTGGTAGCAGCGCCCGATCACCTTGCGGTACCACGGGTCGCCGCGGCCGATCTTGTACCCCTGCACGATGTCGACATCGTCGGTGGCGAGCGGCACCAGCAGAGCGGCCTCCGAGGCGTCGTACTGAGCGTCGCCGTCGGTGTAGAAGATCCAGTCGAACCGGGCTGCGGTGAAGCCCGTGATGAGCGCCCCGCCGTACCCGCGGTTGACCTCGTGATGGATCGGTCGCAGCCAAGGCCGAGTGGCGGCGAGCTCGTCGAGCACCGCCCGCGAGCCATCGGCCGACCCGTCGTTGACCACGATGACCTCGAGGTCGGACACCAGGGGCGCGAGCGCCCGGTGCACATCGTCGACGAGCCCGCCGATGGTGGCTTCGTCGTTGTAGCAGGGGAACATCGCCGACACGGCCGGCGGTGTCATGTGGTGGCCTTCGACGTGTCGGCCTGCACGATGTCGTCGGGCGACATCGCTGCGAGCGCAGACTCGACCTGGTCGATCTCGAACTCGGTGAGCTCGGGGAAGCACGGCAGCGTCATGCACTCGGCTGCCCACGCCTCGGCCTCGGGGCAGGGGGTGCGGGTGAGGTGCCGGTACGCCGGCTGCTGTGTCAGAGCGAGCGGGTAGTGCACGGCGGTCGCCACGCCACGGTCGGCCAACCAGGCGCGGACGAGGTGGCGGCTCGGCACACGCACGACGCACAGGTGATGCACGTGCGTGGGGTCGTCGGCATGCCAGACGAGGTGCGGTGCCGCGGTGCGGTACCGGGCAGCGATGTCGCGGCGCCGTTCGTTGCCGGAAGCCAGGTCGGCGAGGCCCAGGCGCAACCAGGCGGCCTCGATCTCGCTGAGGCGGAAGTTCTGCGACACGTGTTCGTGCACGTACTGCTCGGTCATGCCGTGGACGCGGTCGAGCCTGACGCTGTCGAGCACGTCGGCCTGGGCCGACACGACGGCACCACCGTCGCCGATGCCCCCGAGGTTCTTGGTGGGGTAGAAGCTGTAGGCCACGGCAGCCGACCGGCTGTGATCGGTGATCGCGCCCTGCGCCTGAGCGGCGTCCTCGATGATCGGGAGATCGGTCAGCGGGAGCGCCGCGGCGCGCCCGTAGAGGTGCACGACCACGACCGCCCGCGTGCGGTCGGTCCGTGCTGCCTCGACGAGTGCCGGGTCGAGGCCGGCGGTCGAGCGGTCGACGTCGACGAAGACCGGGACGGCGCCGAGCGCAGCGACCGCCGACGCCGTGGGCACGGCGGTGAAGGCGGGGACGATGACCTCGTCGCCGGCGCCGACCCCGACGGCGCGCAACGACAACTGCAGCGCGCCGGCACCGGACGAGACGGTCACCGCGCCCGGTGCCCGCGACCACGACGCGAGCTCCTGCTCGAACGCACTCGTCTCTGGGCCGAGGAGGAAGGTGCCGCGGCGGGCGACCTCGGCGGCGCGGGCGCCGAACGCCTCGGCCATGGCGGCACCGCGGCGGCTCAGGTCGACGACAGGTACCACGGGTGCTCCCGGTAGAAGTCGATCGTGGCGGCGAGGCCCGACCGGATGTCGGTGTGCGCGGTCCAGCCGAGCACGGACGAGGCGAGATGGGTGTCGGTCTCGAACGAACCGATGTCGATCCGCTGGTGGTCGGGAGGCCACGGCCGCGTCACCGTCGACGCTCCGTTCGCCACCAGTTCCACCAGCACGGCGGCGATCTCGGCGAGTGGCCAGGTGGTCGGGTGCCCCACGTTGAAGACCTTCCCGACCGCCGCATCGACGCTGACCGCGGTGATGAGGGCGTCGACCACGTCGTCGACGTAGAGGCAGTCCCGGCACTGGTCGCCGGTGCCGAACAGCTCGATGGTGCCGCCCTTGAGGGCGGTGCGCACGAACACGGGCAGGAACCCGAGCTCGTTGCTGCTGAGCCGTTGGCGTGGCCCATAGACGTTCGTGAGGCGCAGCGACGTCATCGGCATGCCGTAGGCGTGGGCGTACACGAGGTGGAGCTGCTCGCCGGCGAGCTTCGCGACGCCGTTCACGTCGACCGGTCGCGCAGGATGCTCCTCGTCGACCGGCAGCCGGATCGCCCGGCCGTACACCTGGCGGGTCGAGGCGTGGACCACCCGTGCAGTCGGCTGCACTCGGCGCAGGTGCTCGAGGAACCGGACGTGCGACATCGCGTTGAAGAACAGGTCGGCTTCGGGGTCGGCCATCGAGGCCGTGTGGCTCACCTGCCCGGCGAGGTTGAACACCAGATCGGCCCCATCGAGGACCTCGGCGACCTCCGGCTGACCGATGTCGGCGACGACCACCTCGACATCGAGGCCCTCGACGTTCGACCGGGCGCCACCGTGCGAGGGCACGAGCGCATCGATGATCCGGACGTCGGCGCCCTCGGCGACGAGTCGATGGACGAGGTTCGAACCGATGAACCCCAACCCGCCGGTGACGACGCACGTGGATCCACTGAGCGCGTGAGAACTGAGCACCGGGTCTCGTTCACGCACGACGACGAATGGTAGGCGCTTTCTCCGGAGCGTGAGCGACAGGTGCGAGAATCCGGGGATGGATGCCGACGAGTACCGACGGATGGCCGCTGCGGGGGCCATCCACTGGTGGTACCAGAGCACGCGAGCGCTGCTGACGCGCCTCGTCGAGCCCGAGCTGGTGGCCGTCACCGGCAGGGTGCCGCTCGTGCTCGACGCCGGCGGCGGCACGGGCGCGACGGGGGGATGGATGACCGGCCGCGCCACTACCGTGCTCGCCGACTACGAGGCGATGGCGCTCGCCGTCGCCCGCGACGACCACGCCGGTGCGCCACACGCGCTGGTGCCCGTTCGGGCCGACCTCAACCACCTGCCCTTCGACGCCGACGTGTTCGACGCCGTGCTGTGCGTGACGGCGCTCTGCCATCGCATGAACCCCGACCCCTCGGCCATCGTGCGCGACATGGCCCGCATCACTCGCCCCGGCGGGGTCGTCTGCCTGATGGAGCCGGGGGTCCGACGCCTGTGGCGCGGCCACGATGAGGTCACCCACACGGCGCGCCGCTTCAGCGTGGGCGATCTGCGCTCGATGGCCGTCGATGCAGGGCTCGAGGTCGTGCGTGCCACGGGTGCCTACTCGTTCCTCGTGCCTGCGGCCGCCGTGCTGTCACTGGTCGAGCGGGGCGCGCCCAAGAGCGACGTCGGACGCAACGAGTCAGGCCTGGGCGGAGCGTTCGGCGTGCTCGCGCGTGCCGAGCAGCGCGTGCTGCGACGAGTCGACATCCCGTTCGGCCTGTCGGCGATCGTCCTCGCCCGCAAGCCCGGCTGACCCCCACCGCCCACTGCCCGCAGGCATCGCCCGAACCGGGCGCTCGCCCTCAGCGGTCCTTCATGCGCTTCGGGGGCGCGGCAGCCGGGTCGACCGGCCAGTGGTGCTTCGGGTAGCGGCCGGCCATCTCCTTGCGGACCTCGGCCCACGTGCCTGCCCAGAAGCCGGGGAGGTCGCTGGTGATCTGCAGCGGCCGGCCTGCAGGTGACAGCAACTCGAGTGCCACGGGCACCCGGCCGGCAGCCACCGACGGGTGCACGGTGATGCCGAACAGGTCCTGCACGCGCGCGGACGCGGTGGGCAGGTCGCGTGACCAGTCGATGGCCACCTCGCGACCGTTCGGCGTGGTGAAGGTGGTCGGGGCCAGGCCGGCCAGTGACATCTGCTGGTCCCACGAGAGCTGGTTCGTCAGCAGCATCGCGACGTCGAGCCGTTCGAGGTCGGCGCGCCCGGTGGCATGCGTGAGGTACGGGGCGAGCCACTCGTCGACGCTGGCGATGAGCGACCGGTCCGACAGGTCGGGCCAGTCGTCGTCGGGGAAGCGCTCGCGGAGGAACGCCAACCGTGCCCGGAGGGCGTCGGCGCGCCGCATCTCGAGCACCGCGAACCGAGTGGTGACGACGCGCTCGACCAGTGCTGCCGTGGTGGCGGGCCCGGGCTGCGGGGTGCGCATCCGATCGGCCACGGTCATGTTCCCGAGGCGCGCCTCGACGCGCAGTACGAGGTCGTTGCGGCCCTTGTCCCACAGCAGGATCTCGCGGTGCTCGATGCGGTGGGTGAGCGCCTGCTCGAGCTCTGACGCGTCGAGCCCGGCGCCGAGCCGGATACGCGACGTCGTGCGGTTGCCGTCGAGGTCGGCAGCGACGATGAACTCCTCGCGCGCCAACGGGTCGTCCTTGG
>Ga0247831_1005255_pt1 | contig 16395 bp, 27 predicted proteins | sample LaCruzMarch2015__9_FD_192406 | JGI IMG/M metagenome (GOLD analysis project Ga0247831, IMG submission 192406) | Freshwater microbial communities from meromictic Lake La Cruz, Castile-La Mancha, Spain - LaCruzMarch2015_1m | ecosystem: Environmental > Aquatic > Freshwater > Lake | place: Spain... | reverse complement strand
AACGGAGGCTACTACCTTCCCTTCCGGGGTTAGTTTTTCAATTGTTATTTTAAATTGATTGTTCATTTTGTTTTTCAATATAGCTTTCATAGTCTCTGCATTTAAGACCCCACTGTAATCCTGCCCACATCATCTGCCTTTCTGCATCTTTAACACCAAGTCTTAAATTTTTCATAAGGTATTTCTTACCCCACACCTTCCAGTCTTCATATTCCTGCATGGTCATAGTCCATTCAGTATACCAGGCATCTTTTCTGTCCTTAATGTCGTCATAAGTTACTTGATGACCTGCCATAATAAACATTTGATTAATTAGATCAACGACTGCTTTTTCCCATTTTTGTTCTCTGCTTAGTCTTTTTGCCATAACTCATAAATGCTATTCCCTGTCTTAAACTTAAGATACGAACCGTCTTCTGAAGAATCAATTATTTCTGTGATAGAGGTTGTTTGCCATGTAAAATATTGATTGAATGGAGACATAATTAAAGAGCGTCCAACGGCAGGTTCCTTGTGTTCGGATTTGAATCTACCCTCATCATTCCACTCTAACCATTTGATTTCTTTAGATTGTTTAGTCAATCCATCTCGTTCACGAACTAATTTCCAATTAAACTCGTTTACAAGCTCAACCACCCCTTGCTCAACAGCAATCTTCAATACACTATCTTCCGTTAATAACATCGGTATTTTGGTTTGTTTAATTTTGCTCATATTATTTTATTCTTAGTGTGAGTCTCCTACGTTATGTTTCTCTCCATAAATTAAGTAGTCTGGATTAATTACTTTAGCTACTTTATGTCTAGCACCGTCAATTGCTTTAATAACAATTCCTTCATGTGGTACTTTAGTACCTTGAATAAAATTATTAAATACATAGCTATCTTGAATCTCTTGAGACCAGTTACGATAGCAAAGTATTGGCACATAGGGTAAAGTCAATTCTTGGGTTTGTATGGTATAGCTTTCCCTAGTATTGCAGTATTGTTCATCAATCATAACATCAAAACCAGCATACTCAAGTTCTGATAGACTGTAATCGTAGTTCTTTTGAATACCGGGGCCGTAAATTTCACCATAGATTACAATATTGTTCTTAATACGAGTGCCGTGGTATTTCTTAAACAAATCCCATAACTTTTCTCTAATGTTATATTTTTCAGCAATTGTTTTCCAAACATCAGTATCATAAAAACCTTGTGTATCAGATCCTTTTTCTACGTTATGAGAACCGTAAACATATTCATACTCAACCCATTTATTACCAAATAGCTTCTTTATTTTATCTAGTAAAGTTAATTTACTTTTCTTAACAATCCCATAACGGGCATTAGTACCATGAATCTTTCTAGTAATTTCAACTTCGTCTTCTTCTGTAAACAATCCACTAACATTCTTTAGGTTAGGGAACTTATAATAAATTGCAAAGTTTGGATTATCTTTGTATTTAATTTTGCGTCCTGAGGATAATTGTACTTGTCTTGCTGGCGGTTCATATTTAAAAATTTGAAGATCTTCCATCAAGTCTTTACCTTCTTGGTTATGACCGGACGGTAGGAATTGATTTGCTATCACTAGACATTCGGAGTACACGCCTCTTAGTTTGACAGTCCGAACACGGCCACCTTTCCGTAAGTAATTAGTGACATTCATTGCATCTGATAATCCTTGGGGGATAACAGCATCCGTAGTCGCCACAGCTACTAAATCGTCTACTTTATATTCTCTTTTTTTAACAATACAATTCCAACCGCCAATAATGGCTTGTTCAATGTTATCGGCACCTTCAATTGGTTTAATCTCGTTGATACGAGCTACAAAGCAAATACTATCTTGATTTTCCATGCTATAAAGATACGAATAATATTTCAGGATTCCAAATTAATCCCACCAGCTAAAAATATTTTTATTCATTATTTTAAATAATAATGTTTTGGCTCTATCTTCTCTTAAACGTGAAACAACAATAGCTATTTGTTTGTTACTTGAATTTTCTTTATCCTTTAAGTAACTAGATTTTAAAGCCCTACGTACATCATTTGGGTATTTAGCTAAGTATAAATGTAAATCGTCTCTAATATCATCAAACTCTAATGAATGGTTTGTACTGCCTTTTACTCTTTCTACTCTCATTTTAGTGTCCCAATATTCGTGCATTTCAGAACTATAATCATCATCCTGTATTTTCTGAATCAAACGGACACATGTTCTAATTTTGGAAGCTTGTTTTGTAGAATCAACAAAACGATTTGTTTGTTCAAAACGATTAGCCATATTGTTTAATTTGAATTTTAATATCTCAAATATAAAATCATGGTCATAATCTCTATCTTTCCAAATAACAGGAAACCATTTCCATAAGTTTTTAATTCCAGTTACAAAACGGTGAGGGAAATACTTAGCTTCCCATCTAAACCATCTATATACCTTCCAGTGCCATTTACTATAATCTTTATTGCTCATTATTACCTCCTTGTATTTTATCGTGCATCCATTTAGCACCTCTAAAATAAGCATCTATTTCTTCTTCACAGCCACTACCATATCTTTCTTCCATTGCTACAGTAGCTTGTAAAAATAGTACTTTATCTGATATTTCTGTTATGTTTTTACTATGAATATCTTTGTCATCAGAAAATACAAAATTTCTTTTTTTATCTGATATTTTATCTATTACAAAAGTCATTGGTTGCTTATTTAGTTCTTTAGCTAATTCGTATGCATTTATTTCAAATTGTTCTAAATTTATCATAGGACTTTCAATAACATGTCTATACAAATTATATTCGTCATGTGGCTCTTTTAAATTATTATCGCTTCTAAATTTATTAATGAGCTGTTCAGCTGCCATCTTTAAAACATCAACACTGTTACTACTTGCCAACATTTCTTCCGTTACCCAAACTTCAGTACATTTAATAGTATTTCTATCATAATCTACTTCTTCTATTTTAAGTTTATAGTACATAGTTATTTGTTATTAAAGATTTGATCTACTGTTCCTACTATAGGTGTATTAATAATACATGCTGGTTGTGATAATGCATTATAATCATATATTGCTTTTATTAGATCTTTTATTTTATCGCTAACATCTGCTTCAATTTTAGAATATTCGTCTTCATATTCCAATTCTATAGCTTTAGTTTTTATTATTAGTTTCATAAGTTTCGTTATAGTATTGTTCTGCCATTTCATGATATTCAATTAATCTTGTAGATTCAACTTGACACCCAACGCCAAAAGCATCTTCAATTTCCTCCTTGTGCATTGCTTTGGCTTGTTCTTGTAAATGGTCAAGGTTAGTATAAGTCAATGGCTTATTCCCATCAAAATATGCCTGCTTAAGCATTTGCTCAATTAACCACTCCACGCTACTTTGTTTATTGTTGCTCATTCTCTAAATAATGTTGTACTAGTTTATGTGTTGGAGTATATTCCCCCATTGAATTAACATAATGATAACCATCATCTTCTTTTATATCATAATGTTTCAATATCCAAGAGGCAAAATCAAGTAGTTGCATTTGTTGTTCTGTTGCTTTCATTTCCTCAGGTGTTACCTCATTTAGTAACTCTTGAATGATTGGTGGGCTGTGTTCTTTAACTTTCATAACTTTTTTATTTCTTGTTTTACTTCTTGTAGGTATGCAAATTGTTCAATTACTTCTGGACTTAACTCTAATTCATCTAATAAATTAATCATTTCGTAAACACAAATCATTGCACAATCTTTTATGGTCAATCCAGACTCATACATTTCAATTAGTTGTTTTGCTTTTTCTTTAGGTTCCATATTAATCCTCTATTTGCTCATCCCACTCTGTTAATACAAATTTTAAATCTAATCCTGTTATTTTGGTTTTAGATTCATCACAGTAAGCCGTTGCTTGGAATCCACCAGTACCATTAATAATACCTATTTCCCAATATTCATCTTTATATTCAGTTAATCTGGATTTAGCTGCACCTGCAAGTAGTCTCCTAGCTTCTTCTATCAAGTCCTTTATGGTTGGAACTCCTTGCCCACCCCATCTCCAACCCAAGTACTCCATTGTAATCCAAACTTTATTAAAGTCAAATGCATCTATAATATCATTAATTATTTCATTGACAGGATCAAAATACACCTTCTCAGCAGGGTCGAGAGGATTCATTTTATTAAGCAATGCTTGCAACTGCTCTAATTCTTTTGGGTTTAAATTTTCTAGTTTCATATCTTTACTATTCGTGGTTAAATTTTATACTACCATCGCTTTCAACTGTATGCCCTGCATTTTCCTTAATTATTTTTTTCTCTAATCCATCCAATTGCTCTTCTAAACGTCTAACACTGCCCCGTATAATAGAAGCATTAGCATCTAATTGTAATATTTCCTCTACTAGTTCATCTTGTTTGCCTCTAGAGTAAACCCCTGATTCAATATCATCAGCTAAATCTTGCAGGTGCTTAGGGGCAGAAACTGAAATACGTAAATCATAATCAGACCATTTAGTTTTCCAGTCTATAAAACCAATACCCTTGGTTAGTTTACTATGTAAATTGGCCAATCTTCTATTTCTAACTCTAACAATAGACCTGTCATTTCCGAATACATCTAAAAATCTCAAGAACCATCTTGGACACCATTTTGGTTTTGCTTCATAATCTAAAGCTAATACTAGAGGATAAAGAGCTTTGAAGTAATGACTTGATTCATAAATACTAGTTCCTAGATATCCATATTTTTCTTCAAATCCTTTAGGTAAAAAAATGTACCGTAGATCATCTAATTTAAGACTGCGGGTATGGATCATGCCTTTGCTCCTTCCTTTCCAAAATAGAAAGCAATACTTAAGACTAACTAAACGTTCTTTAAAGGTTGGCGACTTGTAAAATTTGTTTTTCATAACTTGTATTTATTTCTATACTCTAAAGATACGAACTTTAATCTAGGAAAACAACTTTATTTTCTATAGGATCCCAGTCAATAGTCAGCGGTTTCTGGGCATAAACATACTGCTCATTAAGGACTGCTGCATTAAAGAAGTGCGTATTACCGTCAAAAGTATACCCGTACCCGGTGTGAATATGACCGCAGACATGTATCTTAGGTTTGATCTCCTTGATTCTTTCTGTTAGTAACTCACAGCCTAGATTATCATACTGCCCGGTGACACAGTCTAAATACCCGCAAGCCGGGCCATGGGTCACTAGAATATCCACATCCGTAGGAATTTTCTGCCATACTTCTGCTAATTGATCTCCGTGTTTGGGGAGATTGAAAGCCCAGTTGTGAAATTCCGGCTGCCAGGGACTGCCCCAGATCTTAACACCACTCTCATAGTCATCACCGAGCAAGAACATACTGTCCTGTAGGTAATCAATATTCTTATAGAAATTAACGATCTCCAAGGTCTCTTGAGGGTTGTCTTGGAAGCCCCAGTCATGATTACCGGCGATGAAGACTTTACGGGTGTAGTTGTTTAAACCATCATACCACTTACAAAACTCCTGGATTTCATGCTTGTATCCTCTTGAGGTAGAGTCGCCGGCGTGAATTAATAAGTCTCCCCCCGGTAGGTGGTGGGTTACTTGCTTATGTTTAGTGTGTGTATCTGAGATGAGTGTAATTTTCATACTTAATATAAATATACGAAAAAAGGCTCACCGAAGCAAGCCTTTTCTGCTTTTTTGTATTTGAGACCACTATGTAGTTTATTTTAGGACTACAAAATTTAAATCTGAGATTACTTTTTCTGCAACTTTTTTATGTCCGGCTGGGGTCATATGGCATAAACCATCCCAGCAATCCGTTCTTGTAACTACTCTAGTATCCACCACAGTGGCCCCTGGAATCCCCTCCTGCAATAAAATTCTCTGGAATTCGGCATATCTTCCAGCATATTTTTTGTTGCTAGTTATAGTGCATTTCCCAGCATCAAACCCGGTTAACACAATACATTTTACACCATGGTGTTTGGCCAACCTAGCAATTGCTCTAATGTTCTCTACCGCATCTATAGGTTTTATATTATTGGAGTACATATCATTTGCACCCCCGTATATAAAACAATAATCAATGTCTTTATTCATTTTATAGACGGCCATATTCAACATCCAAGAGGTTGTTTTACCCCCTATGGAAACATTACCATATGTAAATCCAACTTGTTGGCTTAGTATTTTTTGCCATCCAAATTGGTGGTTTGCCGTATGAGAGTCTCCTATAAAGAGAGCTGTTTTATTTTTAACGTTAATTTCTATTAATGTATCCACTACTACAGTATCTACTGCCAGTAATGGCATTTTAATTGTGTCTGGCTTGGCATGTACCAACATCCACCCAATCATTAAACTTCCAGCAGCTAGTGCTAATCCATCTTTTATATTCATTGCTTTTTTATTTATTACCTAGCATAAAACGTATTATACATTGATTGCCAAAGACTGCGTTTAACCCTGCTAATCTTTAAAGAGAACCTGCTTCTTAAACATCTAAATTCATACAGGTGGGGTTTCTCTTTCAAGCTTCTATTATAGGCTTTAACTGCTTTACCGAACTGGGCTTTATACTGTTCGAACAATAAGAAGAAGAACTGTCTTTGCTGCATGTTTTCAAAGATCCACTTACCGCCTTTGTAGGATGCAATGTGGGATTCCTGAGTACTTTCGTGTTTACTGAATACATGAAAGCAATCTAATTCGGTTCTAAAAACGAGACATTCCGTCTCTGCAATTGAATAGGAGAATGTATTTATCATAACTTTTATTTTTTTAACTTATCATTAATTGCACCGAGGTACAATATTACAACTAACAACAATAGTACTGTCATAACTTTTATTTTTTTAACTTATATCTAATATACGAAATTCCTGGCAGACTTCCAACTCCTGCTGCTAATAAAGTAAAAATATTTGGATGCCAATGCTCCCCACACATTCCTAAAGTATGTTTAACTGCCTCTAACATAACCTAAAGGTACGAATTATAATTTTGAAAAGCAACTGTTAGTATACTTTCCCTTCGGGATTTTTACTAGCCTGGTATATTTTTTCTTGTATGAGCTGTTTTTTCTTCCACTCCGAAAGATTCCTCTCGTTGTTTATCGCCTGGATCTCTTGTTCAAGCGGGGTAAGTTCAGGTTCCTGCGGGCCGGTATAAACTTCATAAGGTTCTTTATCTTCATCTTGAATTTCCCAATCCGCCTGTTTGGCCTGTTCTTCTAAAGTTTCTTCATATTCTTCAGCAGGCTCTTCCTCTAAGTCCTCCAGCCCGTCTCCTATAGTCTCATCCCAGTCTTCAATCCAATCTTTTTCTGGAATATCTATTTCCTCATCTTCTAGTTGTTCTTTATGCTTGAAAGCAAAGTTTGCTGCAATGACTAAAGCAATAGCTAAAGGATCAAATACAAAAATAATGACAAGTAAGAACCAGTTGATAATTTTATCCATAGGATACCCGGTCAATCCAGACAGATATTTTAAAGGGCCTAATTCAGAGGATGTTGCTGAGTTTGTTTTAACCTGAAGTATTTTATTCTCAATCGAGAAGATTGAATCATTTACTATATCAAGTTTACTAGAAAGTCTCTCGTCTGATTTAGATGCTGATTCTATCTGCTTGTAACTTGCATTATTAGATCTGACCACTAGGTTCCCTCTACTGTCTGTATATTGGTTAGTAGAACTTTTAGACAACATACCCCGTAGTTCAGACAAGGATTGCTTTTCCTTTAAAAGATTCTCCCTAGTATCTTCAAATAATTTCTTCTTAGATTCTAAAGCAGTGATCTGCTGGGTGGTCATTTGATCCTTATTTGCAGTCTCTTGGTAAGCAGACGATAAAAATCCATAAATACCAGCCGAGGTTATTAGTATTAATACAAAGGCTGCAATGGTTAGATAGGTTCTTAGAACCTTATTTAGACTGTCCCAATATTGGTAAAGTAGAGATGCAATCACTAGCTTAGATACTTCTAAAGAACCAGCCATGATTCCAACTGCGAATGCTGCTCCGGCGAATAATTTCATTAACCCGGATACAGAATAAAAACCGGCCGAAGCAGAGACTGCTAAAGCCGATAATGCTATAATGTAAGGAAATAGTTTTTTACCCATACACTAAAGATATGCACAGAGATAAAAAAAGGCAAGTTAATTCTTGCCTTCGTTTGTTTTATGTTGATCTATTTTTTGTAGTATCTGTACCAGCAGTTCGTTCTTTACGAATCCTCCATCGGCAGCATTTTTTAGAGAGCTTATAAGCTGGAAGACTATTAGAGGTATTAGGATTGTTTCTGATAACCAGGCTGTACCTTTGAAGCCCTGCTCAACCATCAATAAGACTGTTAAAGTTATGATCCAGGCAACTAAAGTTTTTAATACTTTAATTGCTTTGTAGGTTTTAAATCCTTCCCGTTTTACTCCTGCAATAATTCCAAAAAAACCATCCATAAAGATTACAGCAACAATTGCTAGGTATTGATCAGCATTATCCATAGCTAAATTTAAAAAGTAAGTGCAGATAAAGGAAAGAACTGCTGTAGTTGCTAGTATGGTGGTTTTCATTTTTGTTGTCTTATTAGCCTATAGTATCATCTAGATGGTCTGGGATTCCGTCTCCATCCACATCCGCAATTTCAGTATACCCTAATGCTTTCATAAAGCTAGCCACTCGGTCTTTTAAGTCATTGTCGCTGTCTGCAAACCAATCTTCTCTAATAACATCATGACTTAGTAGGACAGTTAGTGCTGTGTAAAGCATATCCATATCATCAACAAGGTAAATATCCGGGGTATGAAAGTCTAGACTGAATGCATGGTCGTCTATTTGAGGTATTTTTAATAGGTCATCTATTTTACCTATTTTCTTCTCTGAAGGTACTGTACCACCAAACTTGTGAAAGTATTCACCTACATAAATGTACCCCTGTTTTTCTTTTAATTGAAATTGGCTCATTATTTTAATAAATTATAATATTCGTTGAAATGTTTAATACGATCAGGTAATCCAATTGTTCCACCATTTACTCTTTTTGTAACTGCTGTTATTGTAGCTTGATCCGCTCCCCTATCGCAAATACCCCATAATTTATTTTTATCAAAGAACCAGGCAGCTGACATTAAGGCATACTTGCCTGCCACTAAATCTGGATTAGCTAGAATGTCTTCTGGGACTGCTTTATCAAATTGTGTGTAGTTGTCTTTACCGGTTAATTGGATATAACCTCTCCCTCTAAATCTGTAACCTTCTTTAGTAGCCTCGGCTCCATTACCCATTCTACTTCCATAAACTTTAGAAGCAATCATTTCAGGTTTACGAGCATATTGTTCAGCAGTAGCAGCATTAAAGTATCTTGGAAAGATGCCTAATAAGCCTTTTGATGAATAATTTAAATTTTCTTGAGTGGCTTTAAATTGTCCTGATTCATGCCCTGCCTGTGCAAGGAAGTGAGCCAAACGTAGAACGTTTGTGATATTAAATTTAGCTGCCGTATCAGGGATTGCTGCTATTACAGAATCAGGGATGTGCCCTTTTAGTTTATCAAGTTTAAATGAAGAAACTAAGATTGTGGTTGGAGCTGGAGTAGCTGTAGGTGCTGGAGTTGTCCCGAACATCTTATTCCATGTTCCGTCTCCTACTACGCCGTCATCTTCTAATCCATTTGCTCTTTGCCAAGCCTTAACTGCTTCTTCTGTTTTTGGTCCAAAATTACCAACTGGGTCTACACCTAGTTTGATTTGTAATTTTCTAACGTCTTCGTTGTTGTCTCCTTTTTTTAGTAACATAATTAACCTTCGTTTTTATCTTCGTCTGTTGATTTCTTTTTGTTGATCCACTTGTCCACTGAAGCTATTCCGAATGATCCTAAAACTAGTACCATAAAGCCTTCAAAGACAAGCTTGTTGACTACAAACTCTTTTCCAAAGTAGCCTGTAATTACATCTACTAGGAAAGCAAGGCAGAGCATTATGAATGCAATAAAGCCCACAACACTCTTTTCGTTGATTGTGTTGTTGTCGTCAAATAATTGTGTGAAAAATTTTTTCATATTAGAATTGTTTAGTTGTTTTAGTTAGTGCTTCTTGTAATGCTTTTGAGAATGCTTTCCTATTTAAAGGAATTTCATTATTCTCAACAGTTAAAAACATAGCGAAAATGAAAGTTTTTCTTTCACCTCTGCCCTTAAAACAACCTGATCCAATACAAATAGTAGTTTCTACTATGTAATCTTTACGTAACCACTGCAACCCTGCAATATTAATTAATTCCTGCGGTGAATAGACACTATCAATAGAGACATGAACATCTAGTCCGTATCCAGAATCAACTGGGGTATACCCTTTCTCAATTAGTAATTCTTCAATATTTTCTTTAACTCCGAATAGAGGATCTCTATCCCCAATTTTTTTAACTTGAGTATAGTTATGAGTATGTATTTTTACAGACGTGGTATCCTTTTGTGGAACTAAGGCAAACAATATCGGAGCTAATATGCTAAGCATCCTTTATAAATAGTTTAGTTTATGTATCCCGTTCGAACTAGGTAATAATTTATACTACCTTTATTTGTGAGTCTAGGGAGTGTTGTAGTCTGAATGCCAGGGTATGTTGCTTTTAGGTTATTGGCACTACTGGTAATAGTATTCCACTCCGTAGCTGTAAATAACCTGTAGCTAGGAACTCCACTTCTCCAGCTGATACCCAGTACTCTTCTATAGATTAGATACACATCTGTGATTGTTAACGTATTATTATTATTGACATCCATTGTGTAATAGTCTATAGCTGTAAAGTTGCCTGTAAATATTTTTTGGTTGAATTGCTGTGCATCAGAGATTGAAGGGGCTGCAATACTTAGATTGCTAATTTCAAGCTGGAAGTCATACACGGTAGCGTCTTTGGTTGATGAAATACTATACTTACCACTTGCATCTGTGTTGATTGTATTTTCTAAAGTATAGGCTGTGGCAGATTTTAATTTAGAATAAAACTTAACCGGGATGTTTTGAATGCCTGTTCCTTTAGAATTGTAGATATACCCTGTGTAAGAAAAGGGATCAGTAGCTCCCACAATTCTAGTTCTGAAATCAAAAGTATTACCGTAGGAGTAGGTTCCGCAAATGACAGGAGAGCCGCTGAATTGCATCACAAATCTCATATAAACTTCTCCATTGTATACAGATGTCGGTACTACAAACGTAGCAGTCATAGTCCTTGTGCCTGACCAAGATTGGTTCTGAGCATGGACTAATTCACCAGCATCTGTTAATAAACCATTGCCATTAAAATCAATCCATAATTTAAAGTATTGCATATAGTTACCATTAGTAACTCCTGTATATGAAATAGAGATGGATTGACCTGCTTTAATTCTAGGGATAGTGTCTTTTGTGGAAGTGTAGTCATAATACCCGGCAGGACTTCCTCCTGATCCGGCTGTGAATCCAGTACTTCCTTTAAATGATTTCCCGTTGATAGTTACTCCGGAAACATACTCACAGCAGAAGTTTGTTGGCCTACTTGCACATAGGGGTGATTGGGAGTAAGCTGTAGCTGTGAAAAAAAAGAGAATGATAACCCACCTCATAGTTTTAATTTTGCTCCCATCAAGATTTGAAAGTTTAGAATGTCCTGTCCTGCAATATAGGTACCTCCTCCGGTTAATCCAAATCCAAACGTCTTTGTTATCTTATAATTCAAGTTTAAGAAAGGAATAACGATAGGCTTGGCTTTGAAAAAAGTCTCGGTATAGTATTTTTGATAAGGGGAGTAGATTCCGGCTGCTATTATTGTTGCATCAACTGCTTTACCGATCTTACCCTTATACATACAACCCACAATCGCAATCGTTGATATTAATTCTTCGCCAAACAACTCTCCGTATGTTCCTGCTGCTCCATAAAGTGCTGTAAAATTCTTTAATGAATTAACTCTTATAAATAATATATTCCCGGTTGTTGACTGCGGCATTAAGCCTATTCCGGCAGAAATTACATTTATGTGTTTGTTTCCTTTTTCATTAGTTCCAATCCAGGATTTAATCCCAGACACGTTACCAATCCTGGCACCGACCATATAGTCTGCTGAAAAGCCGATGGAGGCCGTGCCATCCCCTTTTACTCTTGTGAAAGACATGGTTGCTCTAGCATCCTGTGCTTTATCAGCAGCCGTTTGTATACCCACAATATCCCCTGTAAGTAAGATTGCAGGTTTCTGAGTTTCTGTTTTTGCTTTGGAGGCTGCCTTAGCAGTACTGTTTGATTGTGATTTTTGAGTTTCTGTCTTCTGATCCTCTACCTTCTGTTCTGAAGGCTTCTCTGACCCTCCACCTTCTGTAGAGTTAGAAGAAGAACCCTTAGATGAACCTGAATTACTGCCTACCTGGCCTTCTTGCCCTTCTGACGACCCTTGGCCGGTTCCTTGACCATCTGTATTACCAGAACTAGAGGTCCCATCGCTACTACCAGAGCTAGACCCATTTGTAGGATCATTTGCAGAGTTTCCATCGGTCTTCTGGTTCTTATCAGGTGAGCTTCCATTTTTATTATTTTTTACTTCTACACTACCTGACCCAGAGGAAGTAGTGCTACCAATGTTACTCCCCACCCCTCCTGCTGCCGTTCCGGCTACAGAGGATAAATCCAGGCTAACCAGGCTTGTTACATTTCCAATAATGTTTGAAACTTGGTTGGTTGAAGTGGTGGTTGTAGTAGTGGTGAACACACCCTGGCATGGGGATGTAGATTTATACTTATTATAAATATCATTTAACCAACTCTCAAAAACCCCGTTACTCAGTTCTAAATAAGTGAATGCCTTTACTTGTCCGTAGTATGCTATTATGACAGGTGCGGACATGTCTGCTGTAATAAATTTAGTTTGCTGTGTACAAGGATCTATGTATGAATACAAAAAGGACTGCCCTTTTACAGACAGCCCAATTATTAAAAAAAAGAATAATATTTTAGTTTTTAAAGACACCGGCTTTGATTAAGTTTTCAATTACTTTAGTTGTAGCAGTCTCTAAAGACTTTCTAGTTGCTTTACCTACCGTACTTTGAGAAAACTTCATATCAAGAGATTTCATGAATGATTCACCTGTTTTAGTTGCTTCACCTTCACCTGAACCGATGTAAATTTGACCGGTCATCGCATCTACAAATCTTACCTGCAGGCGAATGAATGTTGTAACCACAACCTTACCTTTTGCACCTGCGACAGACTCATCTTCATCAACAGCAAAATCGGCCACAGAGACATAAACAAAGTAACGAGCAGCCTTGATCTTACCTTTGCCATCAATTGGTTCTTCAAAGACTCCTTTTTTAGAAGCTTTAAATTGAGTAACCATTCGCTCTTTAATTTCTTGTTTTTCTTCTGTGAAGATAAATCTGTTAGTCTCATCTAAGTAATCAAGTACTGATTCGGCAAATCCTAATCCAACATTCTTTTCTTGTAAACTAGGGTATAAAGCTAAAACTTTAGTTAAATCAACATTAATTACTTGAACTGTGTTTTTAATAGAGTCAGTGTAATTAGATACTGATGAAATACTTTTAGTTTCAATTACATCTTTTTCAGTAGTGGTTTTCATTGAACCACAACCAATTAAAATTACTAGTAAGAAAGAAATTAGAATATTTTTTACCATGGTGATTCTTCTTCTTTTGGTGTAGCAGGTTCTGATTTAGCAGGAGATGCAGCTGCGGGGGCTGGTTTCTCTTTGTAAATAACTGTGTTAGTACCTCCTGAGGTTTGTTGTTTTTGTTCGTTATTAGTAGTGATATTAATAACAGGAGCAGCAGCCGGGGCAACTTGCTCTGTTTTAACTTCCTCTTTTGCTTCTTCACCACCTCCTAAGTGGGTAGCAAACCATGCACCACCGGCAGTTACCGCAGTGGTAATAGCTCCGATGATGGCTTTTTTAATGGTAGATGAACTACCTTCTTCTTTTTCTTCTGACATAATTTTAACCTTCTAGTGTGCTTGATAATGATTGCCCGTCCTCCTCATCTACTTTCTGAATTAGCATTTTATCTCTATCCTCAGAATTAAACCAGTAGTCAACTACTTTATTTAAGTTTCCTACAAATGCTCCTAATAAGATAAGCAATAACTCTTTCCAATCTTCCCCGATTGGTACTCCGAAAAATACAGCTGAGTTGATCCCTACAATGATTAGGGTAAATAATCCTAATACGATAGCTGTAATCTTCCAGCGGTTATTCTGCATTTGCTGTAACATGAAGTAGAAACGATTCTTATCGTCTACTTGAACAAATTCGGATTTTATTCCGACTGCGTTTTTGATTCTTTCTTTAATCCCCATAGTTTATTTGTTTATAAATATTTTATGTGCTTCAGAAGTTGTGCTTGTCTGAAGAGACATTATGTACATTCCGTTATTTAAAACATCCAACTTTACTAGGTATTTGTAATCCCCGGCAGGCATTTTAGTATTTAGAATTTCTAATACTTTTTTGCCAATCATATCTGTAACGTTGATATTAACATCTGAGTCTACCTGGACTCTAAATTCAACTATTACTTCTCCCTGGTTTGGATTTGGATAAATAATTAATTGCTCAAGACCTTTTATTGTTACATCTTGTTTGATCTTCCTAACTTCTACAATACCCATTGTAGGATTTACATTCATGTCTCTGGCGTCATTACCGCCTACAAACTTAGGGCCGGTCCAGATTGCAGCAGTTCCCCATTCGTCTTGTGGCTTCTTAGCAATAAACTGCACAGTCATTACCTGCTCACCATCATTCAGTAAGTTATCACCTTTTAGGTCCGCTGAACCGAAAGCAATTACTCCCTTGTCTGGGTTGGTGTAAGACATCCAATTCATCATCTTTTCAGTCAAATCAATTTTAGCAAATGTTAATAGCGTAGTATCGTATTTTAATTCAAGTTGAAATGCACCTAATTTAACCCCGTTGGTTAAAACCTTAACAGGGATGTTAACTAAATTACCTTCATCAACTTTAACCTTAGGCATATTGATTTCAATAGTTTCAAATACGTTATCGTAAGTGACTGTGTTATCAATAATATAATTTTTAGCATTAACTGGGTTAGTTATTTTAATTGGTGTTAAACGAGCCATTTTAAATCCTGTTCCGTTAGCATCACCTTTAACATTCACATAGTAGGTAATTGAGTCTTTACCGTCAATAGGGTAATACAAGTTGGTCAAACCAGTAATTGTGCTTGTGTAGTTTGTCCCTGACCCATTAATTGTATTGTATTCAGATACTGTGAAGAATTTAATATCATTCTGGGAATTAGGCCATGCAGTGAATCTACCTGCAAGTCTTCCATAGACTGAATAAACGTCTGCAATTGTTATACCCCCGTCTGCTCCGTTAACATCCATTGAGTAATAATCAAAGCCTTTAACTGTGTATTGTCCTAACACTGCTTGGTTGATCTTCTGTGCATCAGCAGTTGAGAATACGGAACCAGGAGTCATTGTATCTCCTTTGATTGCCATCCTAACATCCCAATACGTAGTATCAATGTTTTTGTAGAATACTACAACACCGGAAGCATTAGTCTTCTGAGTTAATACTGTGGTCCAAGATCCTGCTGGTGATTTCTTTTCTAAGCTAACCCATAAGTTTTTAGCATTAGTCCCGGTAGTATTGATAAACTTACCGGCAAATCTAAGCATCTTCTGATTGAAACGACCACCGTAAGAATAAACTACCAAGGTAGTATCATTACCCATATTAGTTGAAGCAACGTTAGGGAATGAATTTACACCTGATACTTTTAAAGTTTTAACAGAGTCTAAAACGTTCCAAGCTGCTTCAGCAACGTGATTGAAAGTCAAATCAAAGGTAGCTCCATTAGCATAGTTAAAAGATGCGTTAGTACCTGTGTAAACAACGGTTACTGTTAAACTACCATTTGTATTATCATCAACATACTGCAGGTATTGCTCTGTAGCAGAAATTTTCAAAGAAGGAACTACTGAAGCAAAAGCTGCCTTATCGTAGAATACTCTGAATTGCATACCGGTGATTTTTTTACTGGTGGAGGTATTGTGGAAATACAGAGGTGCAACAGTCTTACCAACTGTGTTTGTTGCTACCTGGTAGCCGGAGTCAATCACTACCCAATGCCCGGTTCCGGGTGAGGTAGCTGCCGATTGTGCGAATGCTCCAATAGCTGCAATAGCCATTAGGAGGAGGAGTGTTATTTTTTTCATTTTATGTTCCAAAGTTTTACTTGTTCTTTTGTATAGGTCAGAAGGTCCGGCTCTACATTAGGCAACAATTTTAAAAACTTTAATTCATGAACATAACAAAGATATTCCTCTTCCCTTCCTGCTATATCAGGACCGTACTTAAGGACTTTTAAATGATAACTCTCGTGTACCAAGGCTGCAGCTA
>Ga0247831_1005250_pt1 | contig 16403 bp, 15 predicted proteins | sample LaCruzMarch2015__9_FD_192406 | JGI IMG/M metagenome (GOLD analysis project Ga0247831, IMG submission 192406) | Freshwater microbial communities from meromictic Lake La Cruz, Castile-La Mancha, Spain - LaCruzMarch2015_1m | ecosystem: Environmental > Aquatic > Freshwater > Lake | place: Spain... | reverse complement strand
CTCCTGCCACACCCACGACACCTGCTGACCGAGGTGGGTGATGCGACCTTCGGCCATCGAGCCCGGGTTGCCGCCCTCGTTCGTGGCGCCTGCGCCACCCGCCATCGACTGGAAGCTCGAGAAGTCGAGCCCGGCGCAGAACGACGAGCCCTCGCCGCTGAGCACGACGCAACGGACGCCCGGCTCGGTCTTCAGCCGTTCGCCCGCTTCGGCCAGCGCCGTGAACATCGCGCCGTCGAGCGCGTTGCGCTTGTCGGCGCGGGTCATGCGGACGTCGGCGATGCCGTGGGAGATGGAGATGTGGACGCGGTCGCTCATGGTGCGATTCTGGCACCTACAGGCTTCGTGGCCTGCAGCGTGTAGGTGGCAGCGAGCCGCTCGGGCCGCTCGCGCAGCCGCCACTCCCCCATCTCGTCCTCGACCATCGCGTCCCCTGCGACGTTCCAGGGCACCGAGTCGTGCTCATCGAATGCCGTCACGGCCAGCCCGGCGGCCCACAGTGCGTTGAAGATCTCACCCAGACCGTGGTTGAAGTGGACGATGTCCGGCGCATCGAGCTCGCCCTCGTGCTCGACGTACGTGGTCGCCTCGCAGAACTCGGTGCCGCCGTCCACCTCGAAGTACGGGTACTCGATCACCAGCAGACCGTCGGCCCGTGGGTCGCAGAGCGTCCAGACCATCGGGTGGCCCTCCCTGATGAACAACCGACCGCCAGGCCGCAACAGGCCGGCCACCACCTCGGCCCACCGGCCCACGTCGGGCAGCCAGCACAGCGCGCCGATGCCGGTGTAGACGACGTCGAAGCGCTCGCTGCCGAGCACGTCGACGGCGCCGTACACGTCGCTCGCCACGTAGTCGATGTCGGCGCCGCAGTCGGATGCCAGCCGCCGGGCGACGGTGAGCGCTGGCTCGGAGAAGTCGAGCCCGGTCACCCGCGCACCCAACCGGGCGAGCGACAGCGTGTCCGTGCCGATGTGGCACTGCAGGTGCACGACGTCGAGGTCGCGCACGTCACCGAGGCGCGGCACGTCGAACCGCACCACGCCCGACAGGTGCGACGGGTCGTCGCGAAACCGGTCGAGGCCGTACCCCTGCTCGTGGAACGGCACCCGGCTGTCCCAGTTCGCCCGGTTCACCGAGAGGTAGGCATCGTCGCTCATGCCTCCAGCCTGCAACACTCCAGGCATGAAGTTGAACCTCTCCGCCGACGAAGTCCTCACCACCACCCGCGCTGTGCGCAAGCGCCTCGATTTCGACCGACCCGTCGAGCGCGAGGTCGTCGAGGAGTGCCTCCAGATCGCCCTCCAGGCACCCACCGGCTCCAACAGCCAGGGCTGGCACTGGATCATGGTCACCGACGACGACAAGAAGAAGGCGCTCGCCGACATCTACGCCAGCAACTTCGCCGAGTACTCGAAGATCGCCCAGTCGAACTCGTACCAGGAGGGTGACCTCCGCTACGAGCAGAAGGACAAGGTGAGCGCCTCGGCGATGCACCTCGTCGAGAACTTCCACCGTGTGCCCGTGATGATGATCCCGTGCATCAGCGGCAAGCTCGATGCTGCCCCGACCTTCCGCGCCGCATCGGCGTGGGGCTCGATCCTGCCGGCCGTGTGGAGCTTCATGCTCGCTGCCCGCGAGCGTGGCCTGGGCACCGCCTGGACCACCATCCACATGATGTACGACGGCGAGCAGAAGGCCGCCGAAGTGCTCGGCATCCCCTTCGACTCGATCACGCAGGCCGGGCTGTTCCCCATCGCCTACACGATCGGCACCGACTTCAAGGAGGCCAAGCGCCTCCCCCTCGACCCGATCCTCCACTGGAACCAGTGGTGATCATCGCGCGATGACCGTGCCGCGACCGTTGCCTGCCGGCACGGTCGCGCCGACGTCAGCCGTCGTCGTCGCCGACGTCGTCGGGTGTGGGCACCACCGCCAGCACCTCGATGTCGAGCTCTCGCAGTGCGAGCGCGATCCGGCGACGCAACTCGCGACCGACCTTCCACTGCTGCGCCGGCAGCGTCCGGCCGGCGACGCGCATCTGAACGGTCTCGGCACCGAGGTCGTCGATGCCGGCCACCTTGGGGGCCTCGAGGATGACCGCCTGCCAAGCCGGGTCGACCGCGATCTCGGCGCCGATGACGTCGAGCCGGGCCGTCACCGTCTCGATGTCGGTGTAGCGCCCGAGCGGCACGATCACCAGCACGCGGGCCCAGTCGCGAGATGCGTTCACGCTCTGGCGCAGCTCGCCATTGGCGATGGTGACGAGGTCGCCGTCGAAGGTGCGTACCTTGGTGACGCGCAACGTCATCTCCTCGACGTGACCCTCGACCCAGCCGACCGCCATGAGCGGCCCGACACGGATGAGGTCACCCACGCCGAACTGTCGCTCGGAGAGGATGAAGATGCCGGCCAGCACGTCGCCGACGATCTGCTGTGCGCCGAAGCCGAGGCCGACGCCGACGGCCGACGCCAGCGGTACCAGCGCTGTGGCCGGCAGGTTCAGCTCGAGCAGCACCCAGATGACGGCGACGAACACGATGGCGAAGTTGACCCCCCACCGGATCGCTCCGACGAGCGCCTGTTGCGCGCCCGCGGTGTTCTGGCGCCCCGTCGGGTCGTCCTGCTGATGTGCGCAGATGCGGGCGGTGCGGCGGCGGGCGATGAAGCTGACGGCCTTCGTCAGCATGAACGCGCCGACGAGGATCAGCGCGATCGTGAGGCCCGTGTGCAGCAACCAGTCCACGACCGAGTCCCAGGCGGAGTCGTTGTTGTCGTCGGCGGCGAACATCACTCGACCAACCGCAGTCCGCCCGGCAGCACGCTGGGCTCGGCGTAGGGCAGGTCGACGACGAACTCGGTGCGCCGAGCCGGAAACACGTGCTCGCTCATGAGTACCGGGTGGCCGTGCGTGTCGGTGGTGATGCGCTCGCAGCGCAGCACCGGGCTACCCGCCGGCACGTGCAGCAGATCGGCGTCGCCGCCGTGGATCGAGTCGGCCCCGATGGTCTGGGTGGCGCCGCGGAGCTCGACGTCGAGGAGCTCGTAGAACGGGTGTTGCTCGACGTCGCGCCGGCTCAGGTTCTGGCTCAGTTCCGCCGGGCACCACACGGTGACGAGCGCGAACGGCTCGCCGTCGGCGAGGTTGAGACGCTTCACCCGCAGCACCTGGTCGGTGCCGAGCACCTTCGCCACACGGGCAGGGGCGGTGCGGTAGGCGAACTCGATGACCCGACGCTCAGGCTTGACCCCACGTCGCTCGAGCTGGCCCTCGATGGTGCCGAGCTCGTCGAGGTGCTGACGCAGCGGCTCACCTGCGACGTACCAGCCGAAACCCTGGCGGGCGTCGACGAGGCCCTCGTCGCGGAGGATCTCGAGCGCACGGCGAATGGTGACCCGGCTGACGCCGAACTCGCCGGACAGGTCGCTCTCGCTCGGGAGCACCCGCCCGGCGCCCACGACGGCGAGGCGGGCGCGCATCTCGTCCGCGATCTGTTGGTAGCGAATGGTTCGCATGGTGGCGCCGACGGTACCGCCCGCGATGGCGTACATGCGTCACGTGCGGACGCACCCACTTGTATTAGAGTTGTCTACATCAGTGTGAGAACGAGGAGCTCGAGATGACCGTCAGTGCAGGAACCCCCATCGAACTGGTGCAAGGCGTGTATGCCACGCTGCCCGATCGCGTCGCCACGGGCCGCAGCCGCTTCGGCCGCGCGCTCACGCTCACCGAGAAGATCCTCCTGAACCACCTCTACGACGCGAACGAGCCGGCCGAGCGCGGCGTCACGTACAACGACTTCCATCCCGACCGCGTGGCCATGCAGGACGCCACGGCCCAGATGGCGCTGCTGCAGTTCATGACCGCCGGCCTGCCCACCACCGCCGTGCCGTCCACCGTGCATTGCGACCACCTCATCTCGGCCAAGGTCGGCGCACGCATCGACCTCGGTGTCGCGGTCGACACCAACAAGGAGGTCTACGACTTCCTGCGCTCCGTCAGCGCCAAGTACGGCATCGGCTTCTGGGGCCCCGGTAGCGGCATCATCCACCAGGTCGTCCTCGAGAACTACGCGTTCCCGGGCGGCATGATGATCGGCACCGACAGCCACACCCCGAACGCCGGCGGCCTCGGCATGGTCGCCATCGGCGTGGGCGGCGCAGACGCCGTCGACGTCATGACCGGCTTCCCGTTCAACGTCCGCTGGCCGAAGGTCATCGGGGTCAAGCTCACCGGCACGCTCAGCGGCTGGTCGTCGCCGAAGGACGTCATCCTCGAGGTCGCCCGCGTGCTCACCGTCGAGGGCGGCACCGGCGCCATCATCGAGTACCACGGCCCCGGCGCCGACAGCATCAGCGCCACCGGCAAGGCCACCATCTGCAACATGGGTGCCGAGATCGGCGCCACGTGCAGCGTGTTCCCGTACGACCAGAACATGGCGATGTACCTCAAGGCCACCGGCCGCGAAGCGATCGCCGATGCTGCCGACCACGTCGCCGAGCACCTGCGCCCCGACGACGGTGCGATGTACGACCAGGTCGTCGAGATCGACCTCGACCAGCTCAAGCCGCTCATCAACGGCCCCCACTCCCCCGACCGCGCCAACCGTGTCGGGGCCCAGGTCGGCGCCGAGGCCCGCGCCAACGACTGGCCGCTCGAGATCTCGTCGACTCTCATCGGCAGCTGCACGAACAGCTCGTACGAGGACATCACCCGCGCCGCCTCGATCGCCCGCCAGGCGGCCGCACGAGGCCTGAAGGCGAAGGTCGAGCTGCTCGTCACGCCCGGCTCCGAGCAGACCCGCGCCACCATCGAGCGCGACGGCCTCATCGCCGACCTCGAGGCCATCGGCGCGACCGTGCTCGCCAACGCGTGCGGCCCGTGCATCGGCCAGTGGGACCGCCCAGCCAGCATCACTGGCCAGCCGAACACGATCGTCAACTCGTACAACCGCAACTTCCCGAAGCGCAACGACGGCTCGGCCAACACGCTCAGCTTCGTCACCTCGCCCGACACCGTCATCGCACTGGCGCTCGCCGGCCGCCTCGACTTCGACCCCACCACCGACACGCTCACGGCGCCAGACGGCACCGAGGTCCTGCTCGATCCGCCGGTGGGCGAGGTGCTCCCCGACCGCGGGTACGACCCCGGCCAGAACACGTTCACCGCACCGCCGGAGGACGGCACCGGCGTCGTCGTCGAGGTCTCGCCCACCAGTGACCGGCTGCAACTGCTCGAGCCGTTCTCGGCGTGGGACGGCAACGACTACCTCGGCCTGCCTGTCCTCATGAAGGCCACGGGCAAGTGCACCACCGACCACATCTCGGCGGCCGGCAAGTGGCTCACCTATCGCGGCCACCTCGAGAACATCTCCGGCAACCTGTTCCTCGGCGCCATCAACGCATTCGGCGACCAGTACGACGCCGGCCACGGCAAGGACGTCCGTGACGGCAGCGTCGACACGTTCCCGAACCTCGCCAAGAAGTACAGCGAGGCCGGCATCCGCTGGGTGGCCATCGGCGACCGCAACTACGGCGAGGGCTCGTCGCGCGAGCACGCCGCCATGGAACCCCGTTTCCGCGGTGGCGTGGTCATCCTGGCCCGCAGCTTCGCCCGCATCCACGAGACCAACCTCAAGAAGCAGGGTCTCGTGCCGCTCACGTTCGCCGACCCCGGCACGTACGACCTCATCGGCGAGGACGACCGCATCAACGTGCTCGACCTCCCACCGGTGCCCGGCACGAACGTGCGCTGCCAGATCGTCAAGCCCGACGGCACCGTTGTCGACTTCGAGGGCATCCACACCTTCAGCCCCGAGCAGGTCGAGTGGTTCAAGGCCGGCTCGGCCCTGAACGTCGTGCGCCGCAAGGTCGCCGAGGGCAAGCTCTGACCGCACCGGACCCCGACCTGGCCCGACCCGACCAGGCCGCCACGTCGTTCGTGAGGTTCGGCCCGCGCCACGCGGGCTGAACCTCACCGATCTGCAGGTTCCGTGCGGTTCGGTCGGCGCCACGCGGGTCGAACCTCACCGATGCTGTCGGGCGCTGAGTCGTAGAGTGCGGACGTGATCGACGTCCGCGAAGCCATCCGCACCACCGGGGCGGTGCGCGCCTTCACCGACGCGCCCGTCGACGACACCGTGCTCCGCGAGGTGCTCGACGACGCCCGCTTCGCCCCGAGCGGCGGCAACCGTCAGCCGTGGCGAGTCGCCGTCGTGCGCGACCCGGACATCCGCATCCGGATGGGCGCGCTGATGCGGCCGATCTGGGACGAATACGTCGGGGCGAACGCGGCCGGTGGCACGGCATTCGCCTTCGGTCGGTCGATCGACGCACCGCCGATCGCCGCCCCGAACGGTCTGCTCGACGCGATCGCCACCGTGCCGGTGGTGCTCGCCGTCGCCGCCGACCTCCACCGCATCGCCGTCATGGACGGCAACCTCGACCGGCCGGCCGTCACGGGCGGCGCGTCGATCTACCCGTTCTGCTGGAGCATCCTGCTGTCGGCCAGGGCACACGGCCTGGGCGGCGTCATGACGACGTTTCTGTCGCGGGCCGAGCCGGCGGCGGCGCCGCTGCTCGGTCTGCCACCTGACCACGCGCTTGCCGCCACGATCATGCTCGGTCACCCGGTGCACCAGCCCACGAAGCTCAGCCGCCGCCCGGTCGACGAGTTCACCACCATCGACCGCTTCGACGGCGAACCGTTTCGATGACGAGCCGGCAATGATGGAACTGCCCGACATCGACGAGGTCGGCCCCGAGCACACGATGCTCTGCCAGTTCCTCGACTACTACCGCGCCGTCCTGGCCCGCAAGGTCGAGGGTGTCGACGAGGCCGCGGCGCGCACCACGGTCCCGCCGAGCACGATGCACCTGCTCGGCCTCACGCGCCACATGGCCGACGTCGAACGCTGGTGGTTCCGCATCTTCTTCGCCGGTGAGCAGATCGAGTCGATCCACGAGACCGCCGACGACCCCGACCGCGACTGGCACCCCGACCCGGACGACACGCTCACCGAGGCGCTCGCCCAGTGGCACGGCGAGGTCGCCCACGCACGGGCGATCATCGCTCACTCGATCGACCTCGACGCGCTCGGCGCCATCCGGGATGGTCATCGCGGCGAGGTGTCGCTGCGCTGGATCATGATCCACATGATCGAGGAGTACGCACGGCACTGCGGCCACGCCGACCTCCTGCGCGAGTCGATCGACGGCGCGACCGGCGACTGACCGGGCCGGGCTGACTGACCGGGCCGAACGGTCAGCCTGGGCGGCGCTCGGCGATGCCGGCCTTTGCCCGCTCGCTCGCCTTCTCGGTGGCCTCGCGGGCACGCTCGGCGAGCCGGCGGGCGGCGTTGCCGATGCGCTGGATCTGACGGACGAGCGCGTCGCGGGCGACCTCGGCCTCGGAGGTGAGACCTTGCAGCGACTCGATCTTCCACCACTTCATGACCACGGGCTCGAGGATCTGGTCGTGGTGCTGGAGCAGGTTGTAGAGACCCGCCTTCGCGATGGCGTCGGCGTGCTGCTTGAAGCCGGGAATGCCGGTGCCCGGCATCTCGAACTCGCGCACCTGGCGCTCGATGGCGGGCAACACGGTCGACGGGTCGAGCTCGAGCGCCGCCGAGGTGAGGTCGCGGTAGAAGAGGAAATGGAAGTTCTCGTCGGCGGCGACCCGGCCGAGGAGGTCGTAGCCGTACTTGCCCACCGGGTGGTCACCGAACTGCTCCTGCAGGGCACGACCGGTGTTGCGGTGCGCGATGCGGGTGGCGAGCTCTTGCAGCGCCACATAGACGAAGCCGTCGACCGGCGAGGTCGGGTCGGGCACCTGGCCACCGGACATCTGCGACATCCGCCCGTCCTCGAGCGCACGCGGGTCGAGGGCCCGGGTGACGGTGAGGAAGTCACGCATCACGATCGAGTGCCGCGCCTCTTCGGCGGTCCAGCGGTGCGACCACTCGCGCCACACGCCCTCGCGGCCGAACATGCGGTCGATGGTCTGGAAGTAGTACGGCAGGTTGTCCTCGGTGAGCAGGTTCACGAACAGCGCGCTGCGCAACGAATCGGGCAGCGGCACCTCGGCCGGGTCCCAGTCGACGCCCGGCTCGAAGTCGCGGCCCATGCTCCACGGCACGTACTCGTGCGGGTACCAGGGTTTGCAGGTCTCGTAGTGCCGTTCCGTCAGTCGCTCGGCGACCGGCGTGAGTTCGTGCAACAGCTCGAGATCCTGCATTCGCTCAGACTACCTACTGGTCGGTAGACAATGCCATCATCCAACGGTTCGGCACCCATCCGTTCGGATCCGGTTCATCCATCGGAACGTTCTAGGGTTCCCGCCGTGGGCACAGCGCAACGGCGCATTCTGAGCATCCCGGCCGTCGTGGTGCTGGCGCTCGCGCTCACCGTCGCCCTGCCGCTCTGGCTCCCGCTCACGGCGCTGATCGACGTGGTCCGGCTTCGGCTGCGCCTGCCCGTCACCCGACTGCTCCTGTTCGCGTTGGGCTGGAGCTGGCTCGAGACCGTCGGGGTCACCGCCGCCGGAGCACTGTGGCTCACCGGCCGCCGCACCGATGGTGCTGTGCCGTCACGCCAGCCTCGCCGACTCGCTGCTCAGCGCCTGGGTGGTCACCTCCTGCGCAGGTCAGCGTCCCCGCTACGTGCTGAAGCGCGAGTTGCTCCTCGACCCCTGCCTCGACGTCGTCGGTGGCCGGGTGCCGAACCACTTCGTCGACCGCGACGCGTCGGATTCGTCCGGCGAGCTCGTCGCGCTCCGCGAACTGGCCGCCGACATGGGCGACCGCGACGTCGCCGTCATCTTCCCCGAGGGCACCCGCGCCACAGCCGCCAAGCGGACGCGGGCGCTCGCCAAGATCGCCGAGCGCGATCCGGCCCGGGCTGCGACGCTCGCTCCCCTGCAGCACCTGCTGCCACCTCGCCCCGCCGGCGCGACCGCCCTCATCGAGGGCTGCCCAACCGCCGACGTGGTGCTCGCATGGCACACCGGCTTCGACGGCCTCGACACCTTCGGCGGCATCCTTCGCGCGCTCGGACGCGCCGCCCCCGAGGCGCACTTCGAGGCGGTCCGGATCGAGCGCACCGACGTGCCCACCGGCGCCGACCTCGCGCCGTGGCTCGACCAACAATGGCTGCGCGCCGACCACGAGGTCGACCGGCTGCTCACGCACGCATCGTCCCCCGACCGGAGCTGAACCATGTCGCCCACCGCCACCGCCCTCACCGCCGCAGCGACCGCCATCGGCGTCCTCATGCTCATCACCTGGGTGATCAGCCTCGTGGTGCGCAACGCATCGATCGTCGACATCGTGTGGGGCCTCGGCTTCGTCGTCGTGGCGTGGACCGTGTTCCTCACCGTCGACGGCGGCAACGACACCCGACGCATCCTGCTCGTGCTCATGACGACGGTGTGGGGGCTCCGGCTCGCCGGCTACCTCGGCTGGCGCAACCACGGCAAGCCCGAGGACTACCGGTACCGCGCGATGCGCAAGCGATGGGGATCGCGATTCGCGTTGGTGAGCCTGGGGACCGTCTTCGCGTTCCAAGGGCTCATGATGTGGATCGTCTCGCTGCCGGTGCAGCTCGGCCAGGCCGACCCGACACCCGACGTCGGGCCCCTCGCGATCGTCGGCGTGGCCGTGTGGTTGGTCGGGCTGTTCTTCGAGGTCGTCGGCGACGCGCAACTCGCCCGCTTCAAGGCCGACCCCGCCAACGCCGGCATCGTGATGGACCGGGGACTGTGGCGATACACCCGGCACCCCAACTACTTCGGTGATGCCTGCGTGTGGTGGGGCATCGCTCTGGTGGCTGCCGAGACCGGCACGGGCTCCTGGGGCCTCATCGGTGCCGCGCTCATGACCCTGCTGCTGCGGCGGGTGTCAGGCGTGACGTTGCTCGAGAAGTCGCTCGTGAAGCGCCGGCAGGGCTACGAGGACTACGTGGCCCGCACGTCGCCGTTCGTGCCGCGGCCGCCGCGGCGGGCCGCCGTGACCCGCGACTGATCAGCCAGCCTGGCTAGTCGGTGCCGGGCCGGCGCGCCGACTCGGGTGTGGCCGCCTTCGCGCCGGGCGGCATCGCTGCCGCCACCTCCTCGGGCGTCGGCACACGCTTCGCCCGCGCCTCGGGCGGCAGCAGGTCCATGATCGCCTTCATGACCTTCTTCGTGTCGACGTCGGGGTCCTTGTGCTTCAACGGCACGGCGGCACCCACGCGCACCCGCACCGTCGGCGGGTCGACGATGTTCAGCAGGTTCGGCAGCCGGGCCGAGCGCGGCCACACCTTCTCGGTGCCCCACAGCCCCACCGGGATGATCGGCGCGCCGGTCATGGCCGCCAGCCGTGCAGCACCCCATCGGCCCTTGAGCTTCGGATCGAAGAACGCTGCCCCGCGCGGGATGGTGCCCTGCGGCATGATCGCCACCAGATCGCCACGCTCGAGCGCCTCGGCGGCAGCCTGCAGCGGTTCGTCCGACCCGGTGCCGCGGTCGACTCGGATGCCGCCCATGGCCGCGGCGATCTGGCCGATGACTGGCGCGTCGAACACCTCTTTCTTTCCGAGGAAGCGAACGGTGCGGTCGGTGCGAGCGATGGTGAGTGCCATGGCCGCCACGTCGAAGTAGCTGCGGTGGTTGCCGACGATGATGCCGGGCCCCTCGGTGGGGATGTGTTCGATGCCGTCGATGTCGAACTTCGCGTAGGGGAAGAAGAACGGGTGGGTGAAGCTGAGCGCCACCCGCTGGATCTCGAGGTTCACCACCGGGATCCGCGGCAGCGCCCCATCGTCGTCGAGTCGCTTGGCCGACAGATCGATGGTGGGCCAGCGCCGCGCCGCTGCCATCAGCACCATGCGCGGATCGGGGTTCACGACGAACGGGTTGCCGACGGCCGCCAGCAACGGGGTGTCGTACACGCTGTCGCTGTAGGCGAAGCTTGCAGCCAGATCGATGCCGTGATGATCGGCCCACTCGCGGACGGCGGCGAGCTTGCCCGTGCTCCAGACGAACGGGCCGGCGATGGTGCCGTCGTAGCGACCGTCGGCGTTGACGCCGTACCGGGTGGCCACGACGCCGTCGAGGCCGAGGAGGTCTGCGAGCGGCTTCACCAGGTCGTACGGCGTGGTGGTGGCGAGCACGATCGGCCGCCCGGCCGCCCGGTGCTCGGCGAACAGGGGTGCGGCCAGTGGCTGCACCATGCCGTGCAGGGTGACCGCTGCCTGCTCTGCCGCCGCCTGCACTGCGGCGCGCGACCTGCCCTTGACCAGCACTGCGGCCTGCCGGGCCAGCGCCATCGACGGCAGCGTCTCGCCCACCGAGTTGAACGCCCGGAAGAGCCACGCCTCGCCGGGCACCGAGCGAGTGACCAGACCGGCCGCCCGCATCGCGTGCGAGAAGACCTCGCCGGAGGCGCCGGCGAGCAGGGTGCGATCGAGATCGAAGAACGCCGCGCCCCCGGACGCGGTCCGGTTCGGTCCGGCTGTACTGGACCGAGCGGTACTGGACCGGGGTGTACGGGGCCGGGGTGCGGTGGACGTCATTACCGAGACACTGTAGGCGCCTGAACGGAGCCGGAAAACGGGAAAGGCCCCGCTTGGGGGAAGCGGGGCCTCTCAACCTAAACCCGATGGTTTGGGGGAACCATCTCGGGGTTCATGTCGAGCGACTCGTTGGGGGCCGAGTCGCTTCGATCAACATGTGAAAGTATGCACGTGAACGAGTGATCTTTCAAGCTGGAATCCAGGATAGTTGGTATCGTTTTTCGAGATGGATCTCCGGCAGCTCACCACCCTCGTGGCGATCGCCGATCACGGCAGTTTCTCTGCCGCCGCTCGAGCGCTCTACACCGTGCAGTCCAACGTGAGCGGCCACATCGCCCGCCTCGAGAAGGAGCTCGGCGTCGTGCTGGTCGACCGCCAACGCGGCGGCCTCACCGACGAGGGCATGGCCGTGGTCGAGCGGGCCCGGCGGGTTCTCCACGAGCTCGACGACATCGCCGCCGACATGGCCTCCCGGGGTGACGAGATCACCGGCGAGTCCCGCTTCGGGTCGATCGGCACCACCGCCCGGTGGCTCCTGCCCCAGCTCCTCGGGAAGATGGAGTCGCTGCATCCAGGCGTGCACGTCACGGTCCACGAGGGCAACACCACGGCGCTCGTGCCGCGGGTGGCGGGGGGTCTGCTCGACGCCGCTGTGGTCCACCTCCCCATCGACGACACCGATGTCACCGTGCAGCCGTTGTTCGCCGAGGACCTGGTGTTGCTGGTCCACAGCCGCCACCCGCTGTCGCAGCACGACACCATCCACCTCCCGGCACTGGCCCAGACACCCCTGCTGCTCCCGCCCACGGGCACCGCGCTCCGGCGTATCATCGACCGGGCCTGCGGAGCGGTCGACACCGAGCTCACGGCGCAGGCCGAGATCGACGGCGTGCGCCTGCTGGCATCGCTCGCCTTCGAGGGGTACGGGGCGGCCATCGTGCCGGCCACCGCCATCCCCCGCTGGCTGAAGGGTGACTTCAAGCGGGTCGCCGTGCCTGAACTGCCCCGGCGCGTGGTCGGGTGGGTGCAGCGCAAGCGGCCGTCGCCGAGCGCACCGACGAAGGCGTTGTTCGAGGTCCTCCGCGAGGTGGTCAACAAGCAGGGCGAACGCCAGCCCGGCGTGCACGTCGGGGCAGAGGCATTCCCCTTCGGCACCCATCGCGCCGGCTGACTCCTGTTCCGGGAGGCTCGCGCCGCTCTACAGTGGCCGCTCATGTCACCCCTCGCCGTACGCGCCCGTGTCCCTGGTGTGGTGCGTGCTGACGTCCGCGACATCGACGGCCGCGCGGTGGTGTGGGTCGATGTCGATCCGACCGACCGGCAGGGTGCCCTGTCGTCGGTGTCCTCGTCCCAGATCGAGGCGGCCGCCCGGATCGCCGCGAACGAGCGGATGCCTCTGGTGGCGGTCATCCGCTCGAGCGGCGCCGACATCGTCGAGGGCTTCGCCGCCCTCCACGGCTGGGGCCTGGCTGCGAAGGCGATCTCCGATTGCTCGGGAATCGTGCCGATCGTCATGGTGGTCGACGGACCCGCCGTCAGCGGGCCCGCGCTGCTGCTCGGACTGGCCGACCTGGTCGTCATGACGCAGCAGTCGTACGCGTTCGTGAGCGGACCCACCATGGTCGCCGATTTCACCGGCATCACCATCGACAACGACGAGCTCGGGGGCGCCACGAGCCACGCTCGCTACACCGGCGCAGCGAGCCTGGTGGCCGACGATCTCGATGCGGCGGTGGCCCTGGTCGGACAGCTGCTGTCGTACCTCCCGTCACACAACGACGACGAGGCACCGCGCTGGCCGACGGACGACCCGATCGACCGGCTGACACCGGAGGCCGGTGACATCATCCCGCCGTCGTCGACCGGCAGCTACGACGTGCGCGACGTCATCCGGGCCCTCGTCGACGACGGCGACATGCTCGAGCTGCGCCCGCGCTGGGCATCGAACATCGTGACGGCGTTCGCCACCATCGGCGGGATGCCCGTGGGCGTGGTGGCCGACCAGCCGATCTCGCTGGCCGGCACCCTCGACATCCCGGCGTCGCAGAAGGCGGCGCGGTTCGTGGCGTTCTGCGACGCGTTCAACCTGCCGATCATCACCCTCGTCGACACCCCCGGCTTCTACCCGGGCAAGGACCTCGAGTGGCGAGGGATGATCCGCCACGGAGCGCAACTGGTGTTCGCCTACGCGCGGGCCACCGTGCCGCGCATCGGTGTCATCCTCCGCAAGAGCTACGGCGGGGCATACATCGTGATGGACTCGAAGAAGATGGGCAACGACCTCTGCCTGGCGTGGCCGTGGGCCGAGCTCGCCGTCATGGGCGCCGGACAGGCAGCGGCGATCCTGCAGCGCAGGGCGACACCCGAGGAACGAGCCGCGTTCGAGGTCGACTACGCGGAGCGCCTGCTGAACCCGTACATCGCCGCCGAACGCGGATACGTCGACGCCGTGATCGAACCTGCCGAGACGCGATCGGTCATCGCGCACGCGCTCGAGGTGCTCGTCGACAAGCGCGAGACGCTCGGCCATCGCGCCCACGACAACACACCGCTCTAGCCCGAGCCGAGCCGTCACCCCAGCGACAGCACGATGCGGGCACCGCCGAGCGGGCTCGTCGCGATCGTCAGGTCGCCACCATGCGCGAGTGCGACCTCGCGGGCAATGGCCAGGCCGAGGCCCGAGCCGCCCACCGCGCCGGTGTTCCGCTCGAAGCGCTGGACGACGCGCTCGCGTGCGTCGGGAGGGATCCCGGGGCCGCCGTCATCGACGCTCACCGTTGCGCCGTCGACGGTGACGACCACGCGAGTCGGGCCGCCCTGTGGCGGGACCCCGTGCAACAGGGCGTTGCGGACCAGGTTGCCCACTGCCAGCTGCACGCCGTCGCGCCAGGCCCGCACCGGCACCTCGCGGTCGGTGTCGAGCACCTCGATCAGCGCGTCGGGGAACCGACGGCCTTCGTCGGCGACGACGGCCTCGACCACGTCGCTCAGGCGAACGGGCCCGAACCAGGCAGGGTCGGCGAACTCGGCGTCGGCCAAGGCGCGTACGGCGGCCAGCGACGAACCCATGCGCTGCATCTGCGTCCGGGCCTGCTCGATCGACTCGATGCGCATCTCGCGGTCGGCGGCAGGGCTGGCGGCGATGTCGAGGTTCGTGAGGGCACCCTGCAGCGGCGTTCGCAGCTCGTGCGTCGCGCCCGCAGCGAACGCTCGCGCTGCGTCGAGCGCTGCCTCGCGGCGGCGCGTCTCCTCACCGAGTCGGCCCAGGTTCTCGTCGAACGCGGCGGCGACCTCGTCGACCTCGCTCGCCCCGTAGTCGTGGTCGAGATGCCAGGTGGACGGGTCGGCGGGATCGAGCTCGGCGGCATTGCGCCGGAGGCGCGACAGCGGACGGGTGGCGATCGAACCGAACAGGTACCCGGCGAGCCCGGCGGCGATCGCGGCGAGCAGCCCGAGCACCACAGCGCGACGGCGGAGTTCCTGCGACGACGCCTCCACCTCACCGAGCGGCGCCACGAGTTGGACGAGCGCACGGTCACCCACCTCCGGCACGTCGTCGACGCGGATGGTCAGCAGCCGCCAGCGCTCACCGTCGGCGGTGGCCGTCGAGAAACCGGGCTGGCTCACCGGGGGCAGCGGCTCGTCGGGTAGTTGACCGATCTCGACCAGGCCACCCGCCGTGCGGACCCGAGCCCCCTCGACTGCCGCTTGGAGCTCGGATTGCGAGAGGCGCAGTGCGACGGCGGCGAGGATCGGCGCCGTCGCGGCGCGACTCTCGAGCTGCTGGTCGACGCGATCCACCAGCACGGTCGCGAACTGGACGCGGACTGCCGTACCGATCGCAAGCACGGCGATGGTCGCCGCGGCGAACGACGCGAGCCCGGTGCGCGTGGCAAGCCGCACGGTCAGGGCACCCTCAAGACGAACCCGACACCGCGAACCGTCTCGATCGCCTTGGCCGCAGCGGTCGGTTCGAGCTTGCGGCGGAGGTACCCCACGAACACGTCGACGACGTTCGTGTCGACCTCGAAGTCATAGCCCCACACGAGCTCGAGCAGCCGCACCCGCGACAGCACGATGCCGGGATTCGACACGAGCGCGTCGAACAGATCGAACTCGCGGCGCGACAGCTCGATGCGGACGCCGTCGACCGATGCCATCCGACGATCGCGGTCGATCCAGATCGGTCCTGCGGACACGGTGCTCGACGTGGGGGTGGCCGCGCCGGCACGTCGCTGCAACGCCTGCAGGCGGGCGACGAGCTCGTCGAGCGCGAACGGCTTGACGAGGTAGTCGTCGGCACCGGCCTGCAGCCCGGCGACCCGGTCACCCACCTGATCTCGCGCCGAGAGCACGAGCACCGGCGTGTCGACCTCGAGGTCTCGGAGCCGCCGGCAGAGGTCGATCCCCGACATGCCGGGCAGCCCGACGTCGACCACCATCAGCGCTGGTCGACGTCGCGCCACCTCGACCAGCGCCGCCTCGGCGTCGGGGACGGCCCGCACGTCGAACCCGTGCATCTGCAGACCCCGCTGGACCGCCGACCGCACGGCCTCGTCGTCCTCGACGACCACCACGGTGCCCGGCGCCGGGGTGGCCATGTCGGCTCAGCCCTGCGCGATCTCGGCAGTGGCCTGCGAGATGATCGCGTCGATGTCGGCGATGGCCCGCTCGAGTTCCGCAAGCTGATCATCGCTGATGCCGCCAGCCGGCGCGGCGGGAACCGTCGTGGTCGCCGCGGGAACCGTCGTGGTCGCGGCGGGAACCGTCGTGGTTGCGGCGGGAACCGTCGTGGTTGCGGCGGGAACCGTCGTGGTCGCGGCGGGGGTGATGGCGGCGACGGTCGTCGGGGG
>Ga0247831_1005248_pt1 | contig 16409 bp, 18 predicted proteins | sample LaCruzMarch2015__9_FD_192406 | JGI IMG/M metagenome (GOLD analysis project Ga0247831, IMG submission 192406) | Freshwater microbial communities from meromictic Lake La Cruz, Castile-La Mancha, Spain - LaCruzMarch2015_1m | ecosystem: Environmental > Aquatic > Freshwater > Lake | place: Spain... | reverse complement strand
GCTTGCAGGCGAGCTCCTACAAATGCAAACGGCTTTTCCCCTTGTAGGAGCCAGCCTGCTGGCGAATGTTCGCCTGAGGGAATGCTTGTGGCGCGCCGCGCATCGCTTGCAGGCAAGCTCCTACAAATGCAAACAGCTTTTCCCCTTGTAGGAGCCAGCCTGCTGGCGAATCGTGCATGGCGGCGACCCTTGACCATTCAACCTAAACCCGGCAGTTGGCCGCTTGCTTCCGCTTCAAACACTCTATGAATCAAACACTTGCGCCCACGTCGATCTTCACCTCATGGGTGAAAGCGCTGCACGGCCGCAGGTCTGCCGCTTCAGGCCTCTGGCGTTGTTGCTCGCACCCCCCGGACAGGCAGTCAGGGGGGGGCACTCGCGCCTAGCCTTAAGACCTGCCTCGTCAGCCCCTCGGCCGCGCCCAACTGCCGGATTTAGGTTTGAAAACACGCTCAGGCCAGCCCCGAAAAGAAGCAAACCCACTCGCCTCAGACTGAGATTCAGTCCGGCAACCTGAACGTGGCAAAGGTCGCAAATCCGCTCCAAGCCACCACCAGGCCCAGCAGCGCCGAGCCCAAGCGCGTGATGCTGTGCACGCGGCCGGCCACGTAGGCTGATAAGGCAAAGGTCAAGAGGTTGCCCACCAGCCCGCGCAGCTCGCTGGTGAAACCGGCGGTGTACACCGGGTACAGCAGGCAGTTGGCAAACAAAATCGGCACCAGCCACTGCAGGGCCGGCTCTTGCGTGCGCCGCAGCACACGCGATTGGACATAGGCCATGGCTGAAAGCAGCACCGTCCACACCGCGCCTATGACCCAGGCTGGGGGCAGCAGCGGGAAGTCGGCGCGGCTGCGCTGGCCGGCATCGCCACCGCGCAGGTCCAACACAAACAACAGCCCGTTGACGGCCACGGCCAGCGCCAGGGCGCCCGCAATGAACTGCCACGCTGGGCGAGGTCGGCTGTACCTCACAGTGAAAAAATCTTGCCAGGATTAAGGATGTTGTGCGGGTCCAGCGCCCGCTTGAGCGTACGCATCATCTCCACCGCCCCGGAGCCCGCCTCGTCCACCAAAAAGCCCATTTTGTGCAGGCCAATACCGTGCTCGCCGGTGCAGGTGCCGCCCAGGCGCAAGGTGCGCTGGACCAGCAGCTCATTGAGCCCTTCGGCCACGCGACGCTCTTCTACGTTGTCAGGGTCTATCAGGTAGCCAAAGTGAAAATTGCCGTCGCCCACATGGCCGACCAAAAAGTAAGGAATGCCGCTGGCCTCGACTTCGTCCACCGACTCCAACAACGCGTCAGCCAAGCGCGAGATGGGCACGCAGGTGTCGGTGGAAATGGCGCGACAACCCGGGCGTGACTGAACTGCCGCAAAATAAACGTTGTGCCGCGCTGTCCACAGGCGGGTGCGTTCTTCCGGGGTGCTGGCCCACTCAAAGGCTTGGCCACCTTCGCCGCTGGCGAGTTCCTGCACCATCTCAGCCTGCTCTTTGACGCTGGCGGGCGAGCCGTGGAACTCCATCAGCAGCAGCGGCTCTTCACGCAGCCCCAGCTTGGCGTGCTGGTTGACCATGCGCACGGTGTTGACGTCAATCAGCTCCACCCGTGCAATCGGAATGCCCAGCTGAATGATTTGAATGGTGGTGCGCACGGCCGCTGCAATGCTGGGAAAGGAGCACACCGCCGCCGAGATCGCCTCGGGCAGCGGGTACAGGCGCAGCGTCACCTCGGTGATGATGCCCAGCGTGCCCTCGCTGCCCACCATCAGCCGCGTGAGGTCGTAGCCCGCTGAGGACTTGCGCGCCTTGGTGCCTGTGCGTATGACCTCGCCCGATGCGGTGACCACCTCCAGCGCCAACACGTTCTCGCGCATGGTGCCGTAGCGCACCGCGTTCGTTCCGCTGGCGCGCGTGGCGCACATGCCGCCCAGCGTGGCGTCGGCGCCCGGGTCAATCGGGAAAAACAGGCCCGTGTGCTTGATCTCTTCATTGAGCTGCTTGCGCGTCACGCCCGGTTGCAGTGTGACCAGCAGGTCGTCGCTGTCCACGGCCAGCACGCGCTTCATGCGCGACAGGTCCAGGCTGATGCCGCCTTGCACCGCCAGCAAATGCCCCTCGAGCGAGCTGCCCACGCCAAACGGAATCACTGGTGTGCGGTGCTCGGCACACAGGCGCACCGCGTCCGACACATCGGCCGTGCTCTCGGCAAAGACCACAGCTGCTGGCGGCGGCGCTGTGAACGACGATTCATCGCGCCCATGCTGCTCACGCACCACCAGTGCCGTCGAGCAACGCTCGCCAAAGCGGGCCTTGAGCGCCTCCAGCAAAGCCGCAGGCGCCTCACGCAGCTCAATGGCGGGCATCAGGTGAGCGGGCAGGGGAGCGTTCATGGCGGGTCTTTCGCAGGAGGGGTTCTTTTTAGTTTACGTGCATGCGGGTTGGGTGCGGTTGGGACAAGTGCGCATGCCTGATGCCGGCAAGCCCGCAGCGCCAAAGCCCCCTTTGGCAGGCTCTGAGCACCTCACCCTGAGGTTGCGCCCATGTCCGCCATTACACTGAAACTCTTTTTGCCACTAGGCCGCAGCGCCACCCTGACCATGGCCAACCGCCTCACGCAAATCGCCACCCGCACCGGAGACCAAGGCACCACCGGCCTGGGCGACAACACCCGCGTCTCCAAAGACAGCTTGCGCGTGCATGCCATGGGCGACGTGGACGAGCTCAACTCCCACTTGGGCTTGCTGCTGTGCGAGGACATGCCTGGCGATGTGCGCGAGCGCCTGGTGGAAGTTCAACACCAGCTCTTTAACCTGGGTGGTGAGCTGTCTATTCCGGGTTTTGAACTGCTCAAAGACGAGGCCGTGCTCGAGCTCGACCAGGCCTTGGAGCACTACAACGCGCAGCTGCCGCGCCTGCAAGAGTTCATCTTGCCTGCGGGCACCCGCGCCGCCTCGCAAGCCCATGTGTGCCGCACCGTGGCCCGCCGCGCCGAGCGCGCCGTGGTGGCCTTGGGCCAGGCTGAAACCCTGCGCGATGCGCCGCGCCAGTACCTCAACCGCCTGAGCGACCTGCTGTTTGTACTGGCCCGTGTGCTCAACCGCATGAACGGTGGCGATGATGTGTACTGGAAAAGCCAGCGCATGTCGCAGGCCGCTGATTGACACAGCGCACTTGCCCCCTTTAGGAGCCAGCCTGCTGGTGAATGCTCGCCTGCGGCAATGCCCGTTCAACGGCACGATTCGCTTGCAGGCAAGCCCCTACAAAGGCAAAAACGATTTCCCCCTGTAGGAGCCAGCCTGCTGGCGAATGCTCGCCTGCGGCAATGCCCGTTTAACGGCACGATTCGCTTGCAGGCAAGCTCCTACAAAGGCAAAAACGATTTCCCCCTGTAGGAGCCAGCCTGCTGGCGAATGTTCGCCTGCGGCAATGCCCGTTCAACGTCATGATTCGCTTGCGGGCAAGCTCCTACAAAGGCAAAAACGATTTCCCCCTGTAGGAGCCAGCCTGCTGGCGAATGCTCGCCTGCGGCAATGCCCGTTCAACGGCACGATTCGCTTGCAGGCTTGGCTTCACAAAGGCAAAAACGATTTCCCCCTGTAGGAGCCAGCCTGCTGGCGAATGTTCGCCTGAGGTGATGCACGTTGTGCGGCACGCATCGCTTGCAGGCTTGTCTCCTACAACGCATGCGACCAGTGCGCGTTGAACGCCTTGCGCTTAAGCGTGCAACACCGCCATGGTCAGCCGTGAGGTGCACACCCGCTTGCCAGCGTCGTCGTCCAAGTCAATTTGCCACACCTGCGTGCTGCGGCCCAGATGCACGGCGCGGGCCACCCCTGTGACCCAGCCTTGACTGACGCCGCGCAGGTGGTTGGCGTTGATGTCGAGGCCCACCACCTTGACCCCTTCGGGCACTGCAAATGCGGCGCCGCAGGAGCCCAGGGTTTCGGCCAGCACCACGGACACGCCGCCGTGCAAGAGGCCGTAGGGCTGGCAGGTTTGGCGGTTGACTGGCACGCGCGCGCTCAGCCAGTCGTCGCCGACTTCTAAAAACTCAATGCCCAGGTGGCTCACGGCCGTGTGGGCGGTGCTCAGGCGCAGGGCGTCTGCGCTGATGGGTTGTCTCCAAATGGCCATGACAGTTGCAGGTGGGAAGTCAAGATCGCTGCACTGTACAGCGACCGCTCAGGGCACACCAGTCAGCGCTTGGTAGGCCTTGAGCGTGTCAGGCGCCACCGAGGCCAGCACTTTGGCGTGCGGTGTTTGGTGACGCAGCAGCAGCCTGGCCGAGGCCACCTGGCGGGATTTGCAAAACCAGTGGCAGCTGTGCTGCATGAGCATCAGCTCGGCCAGCAAGGTGAAGGCTTTTTCAGAAGCCGGCAGCTGCTTCGCTTGTGCCGCTTGGTTGAGGGCTTGTGCATGCAGTGCCAACAACCGGCGCATGTCAAAGCTGTGGCGCTCAAGCAAGCGGGGGAACACCGGCGCCAGCCACAGCAGCAAGGCAGACACCGGCCAGGCTGGCCGCATGACGCGGCTGTCGGCCTCGCTGTCTTGGCCAAAGCGCTGCGCGAATTGGCTGAACTGCTCGCAGATTTTGCGCTCCGACGGCTCCAACAAGGCCCAAATGGCTTGCCTGCGCTGCGCATCTTCCTCGCCAATGGCGCGCAAATAACCTTCGCTGAGGGTCTCCATCAGTTTTTCAATGTCGTACTGCCGCAAATGTGTGGCCAAGCGGGCGATGCGGGCGCGCTCGGCGCGTGTCTTGAACATCCAGGCCAGCGCCAGGGCAAGGGCAGCCACAAAAAAAAGATCCATGAGGGAAAAAGCCGATGAAGGCCAACAAGCGCAGCTGCGCGGGATGAGGGTTCGGGCAGTGTAGTCAGTGGCCTGCGTCGGGGTGAAACAGCGGGTGCCACAGGGAGCCTCAGCCGGCCGCCTTGCGATTCATCAGCGCCATGCCGGCAGCCACGGCACCAATGGCCACCAGCACGCCGGGCGTGACAGTCTCGCCCAACCACCACGCCCCAAACAGCAGTGCGAACAAGGGCGTGAAGAACACAAAGCTGGACATGCGCGTGGCCGGGTAGCGGCCCAGCATCCACATCCAAATCAAAAAGCTCACAAACCCGCCCACCGTGGCCTGCGTGAGCACCGAGCCCCAGGCAAAGGCCGAGGGCGGCCAGACCCACACCTCCCCCAATGCCAGCGAGAGCACAGGCAGCAGCACCGCGCTCACGCCCACTTGGTAAAAAAGCAGTTTCTCAGTTGAAATTTGCGCCAACTTGGAGCCGCGTATGACCAGTGTGGTCAGGCCCCAGAACATGCCCGCGGCCAGGCCCAGCAAGTCGCCCTGCAGGCTCTGGCCCTGGCTGGGGCTCAGGCCTTCACGGAGCGCAAAAACAACCGCTGCAAAGGCCAGTGCCAAGCCCATCCATTGCACACCGTACAGGCGTTCGGCACGAATTCTCAGGGGCAGCAGCAGCGCCACCCAAAACGGCGCCGTGTACAAAAACACCGTCAGCCGGGAGGCGCTGGTGTGCTGCAGCCCCACGTAAATGCAGGCGAATTCACCGGCAAAAAACAGCCCGGCCAGCAGCCCGGCGCGCAGCGAGCCGTCCCGGCCCCACAGCGAAATGCCCTTGAGCCGGCACCACAGCAGCACCAAGAGCGTGGCCCCACCCAGCCGCAACCAGGCTTGGAACACCGCCGGCAACTCGGGCAAGGTGGCCTTGATCAGCACCTGCTGGCCGCCCCAGAGCAGGCAGCACAGCATGAGCAGGCTCACGGCCAGCAGGTCCAGGTGGTTTTTGCGTTCAGGCGGGCTGGCAAGGGGCATGTCCGCATGGTAGCTGCCGCCGCGACTCAGAGCGGATGCTCGGTGTAGAACTTGCCGCCGTGAAACAGCAGGGGCGGCTCGCCTGGTCGGCTGGTGCAGCGCTCGACCTCACCCACAAAAATGACGTGGTCGCCCTCTTGGTACTGGCTGCGGTTGAAGCACTCGAACACCGCCACGCAGCCCGGCAACACTGGCGCGCCACAGGCCCCTGGCTCGTGGAGCACGCCTGTCCAGCGCTGCTCTTGAGGGCCGGCAAAGCGCTCGGCCAAGGCTTGTTGGTCGGCGCCCAAAATGTTGATCGCATAGTGGGAAGCCGGGGCCAGCACGTTCATGGCGCTGGAGGCCAGCTTCAGGCTCCACAGCACCAGCGGCGGCTCCAGCGACACCGAGCTGAAGGAGTTGGCCGTCAGGCCCACCAGCTCGCCTTGTGCGCCCCGGGCGGTGATGATGGTCACGCCCGTGGCGAACATGCCCAGGGCTTGGCGAAACTGCAATCGTGAGAATTCGGGCGGTGCGGCTTGGGTAAGGAGTGAGGTGGTGGGCATGTCGGTGGCTCAAGGCAGCAGCAGCCTGGGCCTGACATTGTCGGTGATCGTTGCCCAGCAGCCGCTCAAGCGATGGAGATGGCCTTGGCCAGGCGCCCTCGCGCTTTGGGGGAGAAGGCGTGCGCGTGATGACAAGGCGGTGCCTCGCGGTGCCCCCACCCCGGCCCATCCCCAGAGGGGGAGGGAGTAAATCGGGGTCGGCGAGGGCGCCCCGATGGGCAGGTGCACGCAGGTGTGCCAGCGACCCATATCCCAGCGGGCCCATGGGCCTGCTGGCTCAGGTGAAAATAGCCAGATGCAACACTGCTTTGTTTCGCCATGCTTTTGTCACCTTGGGTGGCTTGCAGCATGAGTTCGGTGGCCGCTCCATCGCCTGTACAGGGTTCAGACCCGTTGCTTGCACTGCAAGCGCGCGTGGCTCAGCTCGAGCAGTCGCAGGCTGAGCTGGAGGCATTTGCCTATGCGGTGGCGCATGAGCTGCGCACCCCTTTGAGTGCGACCAACAGTTTTTGCAGCCTTTTGCAGGAGTCCTTGAAAGACCTGCCGGGCGAGTCCGGGCGGGTCAGTGCGCACTACGCCAGCCGCGTGCACATGGGCCTTGGGCACATGGGCCAATTGACCGAGGCCCTGGTTGCGCTGGCCCGCGCCAGTCGGGCTGCGCTGAGCGTGGAGTCCGTGGACATGAGTTCGCTGGCGCGCGAAGTGCTCGACGGCCTGCAAGCCCGCGAGCCCGGTCGGGCTTGCCAGTGCCAAGTGGAGCCTGGCTTGAGCGACTGGGGCGACCGCGCCTTGCTGCGCCAGGTGCTGGAAAATTTACTTGGCAATGCCTGGAAGTTCAGCGCCCAGCAAGCCGTGGTGCAGATTGAATTTATGCGCCAGCCTCCCTCCGAGGGCGGCGCCTATGTCGTGCGTGACCACGGCGCCGGTTTTGACATGGCCCAGGCCGTGCGCTTGTTCCAGACCTTTGAGCGGCTTCACAGCAGCGCGCAATTTCCAGGCAGCGGCATAGGGCTGTATTTGGTCAAGCGCATTGTGGCCAGCCACGGCGGCCAGGTCCGCGCCTTTTCTTCCCCCGGCCAGGGGGCCACTTTCTTTTTTACCTTGGGCGCCCTCCATGAGGACGCCCGCCCAGAAGCCAAGCCATGAGCCTGTCCGTCAGTTCCGTCGTCCAAGCCCTCGATCCCGCAGCGCCTGCGGCAGGTGTGGGTCGCAAGGCCTCCTTCAAGGCCCAGATGCTGCAAGTCCGAGAAGACGCCATCATCAGCGCCGTCAACCGCTTGTTGTCCGAAAAAGGTTTTGATCTGATGACGGTGGACGAGGTGGCCGCCGAGGTAGGCATTGCCAAGGCCAGCCTCTACAAGCACTTTCCCAGCAAAGAAGACCTGGCCGCCGCCGCCATGGTGCGTGTGCTGCTCAAGGCCCAAGCCTTTTTGGACACGCTGCCCGCTGATGCGGATCCCCTGCTGCAGCTCAAGGCGGTGGTGCGCTGGATGATGACGCTGCAGCTGGCCGGCGAAATGCCCTCGCTGCCCAGCCAAAACTCCAGCCTGCGTGCCAAACTCATGGCCAACACCGAGTACCTGAGCCTCTTGATGACCGTGAGCGAGCGCATAGGCGCCTGGATAGAGGCCGCCCAGCAAAGCGCCTGCCTGAGCCCTGCCTTGCCGCCCATTTTGGTGCTCTACACCCTGTACTCACGCGCTTGCGACCCGGTGCTCGAGTTCATGAAGGCGGGCGGTCAGTACAGCGACGAGGCCATTGTCGAGTGGGTCGTCGCCACCTGTTTTGACGGCCTGCGCAGCCGCTGAGCCGCCGTATTTCTACCCTGTAGGAGCCTGCCGGCCTGCCGGCGATGGGTGGCGGCAAACGTGCATCACCGCAGGCGAGTAATCGCTGGCAGGTCAGCCCCTATCAAGGGGAGACGTTGCTTGTCTTTGTAGGAGCCAGCCTGCTGGCGATTCGTGATGGTCAACGGGCCTTGCCTGGCCCTTTTCCTTCACACCACCTCAATCAACAAACCCGGCCTGTGCCCCTGCTGCTCGCCCTTGCGCGCATAGCCCAGGGGGTTGGCCACGGTGCGGCAGCCCGCGTGCACCACATCCACGGCGCAATGCAGGTGGCCGTGCAGCCAGGTGTGGGCCAGCGGCAGCAAGTCGTCCAGGGCATTGCAAAAGCCGGCTGTGCCCGGCGTCAAGCCGTAGCGCGGGTCGGCGCTGGCCAGCGTGGGTGCAAAGTGGGTGATGACCACCGTGGGGCCCGCAAAGGGCTGGGTCAGGGCCTTGCGCAGCCAGGCTTGGCACAGGCGGGCCTGCGCTTGCACTTGTTCGGCCAGCATGGGCTGGCCTTGGTAGTGCGTGCCGCTTTTGCGCAGGTAGAAGTTGGCCGCGCGAAAGGCTTTGTCCAGCAGCTTGGCTTGTTTGGCGGCAGTGTCGTTGCCCGGCAGCTGCAGCAGGCATTCAAAGTCTGTCCACAAGGTGGTGCCTATCAGGCGCACGCCGGCCATCACCAGGCTTTGGCGCTCCAGCCACACCAGGCCCAGACGCTGGCAGACCTCGCGCAGCTGGGCGTGGGCGTGGTCAAAGTCCAGGCCGTCGTACTCGTGGTTGCCCGGCACAAACACCACCGGCGTGGGCCAGCCAGCGCCGCCTTGGTTGGGTGGCAGGGGCGAGAAGCGGGCGAGGCCAAAGTCGGGCTCCTGGAGGTCCAGCAGCGCCGAGCCCGCTTGGTAAGAGCCAATGTCGCCGGCCAGCACCAGCAGGTCGGCACCGGCCAGGGGTTGGGCCTGAAAGTGGGGGTTGCTTTCCAGGTGCAGGTCTGAGAGCAGCTGAATTTTCACGGCGCGGCAGGCGAGAGAGCGGGATGTTGGGCCGGCTGGAGGGCGCGCTGGGCCACGCGCATGAGGGCCTGGCGCAGCCATTGGTGGCTGGCGCGCAGCTGGGCGCGGCGGTGCCACACCGCGTCCACGTGCACAGGGGCAATGTCAAAAGGCAGCTTTTGCAGGGCCAGCTGCTCGGCAATGCCCGTGACGCTGACAAAGTGGCGCGGCAGCACGGTGAGTAAATTCGATGCAGCCACCACCCGACCGGCTGTGAAGAACTGGTTGACGGTGAGCACCACCTGGCGCCTGCGCCCCAGCGAGGCCAGCGCCTCGTCAATGAAGCCGTAAGCCCGCCCTGAAAAGCTCACCAGCATATGGCGTGCAGCGCAAAACGTGTCAAGTGTGAGCGCGCTGCCCGCCAAAGGGTGGTCCTTGCGCATCACGCACACGTACTCGCCGTCGTAAATGCGCTGGTGCGCAAAGGGCAGCGGGTCGTCGCTCTGGCTGTGGGCTGTGAGGTCGGCCAGCACCGAGGGAAAGTAGCCCACGGCCAGGTCGCAGCTGTCCTCGTCGAGCAGGCGGCGCGGGTCGCGCGTGGTCAGCGGCACCACGCGCAGCGTCACGCCGGGGGCCTCGTTTTCCAAAATTTCCACCAGCCCCGGCATCAGCTCGGCGGCGGTGGCGTCGGCCATGGACAGCACAAAGGTGGTGTGGGCCTGGGCCGGGATGAATTCATTGGGAATCAGCGAGCGCTGCAGCTGGTCCAGCGACTCGCGCACCGCTGGCCAAATGGCCCGCGCCCGGGGCGTGGGCGCCATGCCTTGGCCGCTGCGCTGCACCAGCTCGTCGTTCAGGGCCTCGCGCAGGCGGCGCAAAGCGTTGCTGACGGCCGGCTGGGTCAGGTGCAGGTTGCGCGCGGCGCGGGTCAGACTGCGTTCGGCCATGACCTCGTCAAAGACCCGCAGCAGGTTCAGGTCCAGGGTGCGAAAGTTGGGTGTCATGGGCGTGGGCGCAGTGGCTTGAAAGGCGGATCCCATTTGATATTACCGTTGTGAATGTCATTTATCAAGAAGATAAACTTGAACAACACAAGGGATTACCCTAGTATTCTTACCTCGCTGAACCATTTGTTCAGTCTGTTGTTCAAGGAGTTGCCCCATGACCCGTTTTGTCACCCCCTCTTTCCCCACCGAACACCAGGGCGTCAAGCGCATGGAAGCCGCCGCCGAAAGCGCCATGAAGCTGAGCCAGCGCCTGTCGGCCGCGCGAGTGATATCAGCCGTGCTGCTGGTGAGCATGGCCGCGGCGGTGTTGGTGGCCGCCTACGAAGTGATGGACACCGTGGCCGAAGGCCATTTGCTGGTCCTTTGGACGGGCGCTTGGCTGGCCGCTTTTGCCGCTTTGCCGCTGCTGGCCGGCGCCTTGCGCACCCTGAGCGCAGGCCTGAAGCTGCGGCTGGACGCCTGGTCGCGCCGCCTGGCCCAGGCCAGCGCCGAGCGGCGTCTGTGGGCCATTGCCGAGCAAGACCCCCGCGTGATGGCTGACTTGCAAGTGGCCATGTCTCGCAGCGAAGGTGAACTTCGCGCCTGAGTCCGCCGCTGGCCGGGCGACCGGTTTGACGAGAAAAAGCCACCTTGGAGGTGGCTTTTTCTTTTGGGCAACTCAACTGGACGGCTTCAATCCCCCATCAAAGCCTCAATCTCTGCGGCCTCCACGGGCACGCCGCGCGTGAGCAACTCGCAGCCTTTGGCCGTGACCAGTGCGTCGTCTTCAATCCGGATGCCGATGTGCCAAAACTCGCGCGGCACGTCTTTGGCCGGGCGCACGTACAGGCCGGGCTCTATGGTCAGCACCATGCCTGGCCGCAACACGCGGCTGGGCCGGCGCATCACGGACTGGCCCAGGGCGTCCAGCTCAGAGCGGGGCTTGGCGCCGGGTTCGGTGTAGTCGCCGCAGTCGTGCACGTCCATGCCCATCCAGTGGCCGGTGCGGTGCATGTAGAACTGGCGGTAGGCGCCGGAGGCGATGACATCGTCCACCGTGCCGTGTTTTTTGGGGTTGAGCAGGCCGCACTCCAACATGCCTTGGGCCAGCACCTTCACGGCCACGTCGTGCGGGCCCATGAAGCGCTTGCCCGGCCGGGTGGCGGCGATGGCCGCTTTTTGGGCGTCCAGCACAATCTCGTAGAGCCTGCGCTGGGCCGGCGTGAAGCGGCCATTGACGGGGAAGGTGCGGGTGATGTCGCTGGCGTAGCCGTCGAGCTCGCAGCCGGCGTCAATCAGGCACAGCTCGCCGTTTTTCAAGGGTGCGTCGCCGGCGCGGTAGTGCAGCACGCAGGCATTGGCCCCGGCCGCCACGATGCTGGTGTAGGCCGGGAACTGCGCGCCGTGGCGCCTGAACTCGTGCAGCAGTTCGGCCTCCAGGTGGTACTCGCGGGCGTCTTGGCCGGCCCGCAGCATCAGGGCCGAGGTTTGCATGGCGCGCACATGGGCCTGGGCCGAAATGAGCCCGGCGCGCTTGAGGATTTTCACCTCGTGCGCGTCTTTGAAGAGGCGCATCTCGTCGAGCAGCTTGCACAGGTCGTGCTGGGACTGCGGGCATTCGGCGCCCATGCGCACCCGCGCCCGCACCTTGTTCAGCCAGCCGTCCACCTGCAGGGCCAAGCCTTCGTGCGTGGCAAAGGGAAACCACACCGCCGGCTGGTTGGCCAGCAGCTCGGGCATGAGTTTGTCCAGCTCGTCCACGCTGCGCGCCGCATCCACCCCCAGCTCAGCGGGCGCGGCCTTGGGCCCCAAGCGGATGCCGTCCCAAATCTCGCGTTCTAAGTTTTTGGGCCGGCACAGCAAGGTGCTGTGGCCGGTGGACGAGATCACCAGCCAGGCCTCGGGCTCTGAAAAACCGGTGAGGTAATAAAAATAGCTGTCGTGGCGATAGGGAAAGTCGCTGTCGCGGTTGCGTGCGCGCTCGGGCGCGGTGGGCAAAACGGCGATGCCGCCACCGGCAGCTTTGAGGGCTCGGGCCACGGCGGCGCGCCGGCGGGCGTAGACAGAAGAAGTGGTCAAGTCGTGGCTCCTGGGGCGGCTGGGCGCGAAGTTGGGAAATCTGGGCTTAGACCCATGATTTTAGGAGCGGGGCACCAAAGACCCCACGAGGGCTGCTTGTCACGGCCAGCCGTTTGCAGCCGCGCTGGCTTGGCTTAACATGCGGCCATGTCTGTCCTCACTACCATTTTGTCTAACATTCCCTGGGGCCAGGTGGTCGAGTCTGCGCCCAAAATCGCTCAGGGCGCGGGTCGCCTGTGGGAGAACGTGAAGAACAGGGGCGCAGAGCCTGCGGCCCCCACGTCCACCGGCACCACCGAGCCGACCACCGACTTGCAGCATCTGCAGTCGCGCACCCAGGCGCTGGAGTCCCAGGTGCAAGCCTTGCACGATGAAATGCGCAGCTCGGCCCTGCTGGTCAAACAGCTGGCCGAACAAAACGAGCAACTCGTCGAGCGCATGCAGGCCTTGCAGCAGCGCCAGCGCCGTCTGGTTTGGCTGGGCGGCTTGGCGGTGGTGCTGCTGGCCGCTGCAATGGCTGGGCTCTGGCTGCGCTAAAAACTCAGCCCAAAGCCCCGCCGGGTCAGCCGATTTGAATGTTGCCGGCCTTGATCACCGGCCCCCACACCCGCAATTCGTTTTGGATGAACTCCAGGAATTTGTCCGAGCCCAGGGGCAACAGCGTCATCCCGTAGAGCGGGTCGGACAGGCGGGCTCGCATGGCCGGGTCGTTGAGCAGGGCCAAGACCTCGCGTTCTAGCCGCTGCACCACGGCCGCGGGCGTGCTGGCCGGCGCGGACAAGCCCATCCAGGACACCGCTTGCACGCCGGGCGCGATTTCAGACAGCGCGGGCAAATCGGGGTAGGCCGGCGCACGTTTTTCGCTGGTGGCGGCCAGGTAGCGCACCTTGCCCGACGTCACCAGCGCGGCGGCGCTGGAGGTGAACACCATGTCCAGGCGGCCGCCCAGCAGGTCGGTCATGGCGGGTGCCGGGCCCTTGTAGGCCACATGCATCATGTCAAGCTTGAGGGTTTGCTTGAGCATCTCGGCGGCCAAAAATCCCGAGGTGCCGACCCCGGCCGACGAGTAGTTGACGGTGCCTGGCTTGGCCCGCACCATGGCCAAGAACTCCTGCGCGGTTTTGGCCGGGTGGTCGGCGCGCACGGCCATGAATTGGGGGAACACGCCAATCAGGGCAATGTGCTTGAAGTCTTTGAGCGGGTCGTAGCCCAGTTTGGCGTAGAGCAGCGGGCCGGGCGCAATGGAGGAGTTGTAGCTCACCAGCAGGGTGTGGCCGTCGCCGGGCGCGCGGGCGGCCTGCTCGGTGCCCAGCGTGGAGCCCGCGCCAGGGCGGTTGTCCAACACCACCGACTGCTTGAGGTTTTCGCTGAGCTTGTCGAGCAAGATCCTCAGCGCGTTTTCAGAGCCCGTGCCTGGCGTGAAGGGAATGATCAGCTTGATGGCCTGGCTGGGGTAGCTTTGGGCCCAGCTGGGTGTGCTGAGCAAAGCGCCTAGGCTGAGCAGGGCATGGCGGCGGTGGAGTTTCATAGAGAGCCTTATTCAATCAAGAGGTGGGGTAAGCCGTGCAAGGGGCGTGCCATCAATGTGCCTGGCCGAGGTGCTGGCGCAAGCGGGTGTCCACCCAGTGGGCGGCCAGCAAGGTGCGGGCGTCGTCGTCAATGCGGCCGACCACCTGCATGGCCAGCGGCAGGCCGCATGGCCCGTAACCGCCGGTCACCGACAGGGCCGGGCCGTGCATCAGTGTCCAGACCTGGTTCATGCGGGTGTCGCCCGACCACTCGTGGCCGCGGGGCGCCTCGCCAGTGGCGGCCGGGGCCAGCAGCACGTCGCAGTGGCCCAGCACATCGCCAAACATCTGCCTGCATTGCCGGGCCAGGCGCTGCGCGGCTTGGTACTGCTCGCCGGTGACCTCCAGGCCTTTGCGTGTGCGCTCGAGCAGGGCTGGCCGCATGCGCTCGCTGTGCCGCTCCAAGATGTCGGCAAAGCCGCGGCTCATCTCAAAATGCACCACGTTGGTGTGGGCCTGCAGCATGCCCTCAAAGGGTTCGGGCAGCACCAGCTCGTGCACCCGCGCCCCGGCCGCCGTCAAGATGCGGCGGCAGTCTTCAAAGGCGCGCTGCATGGGCTCGTCGGCCAGCGCCCATTCGGGCGTGCGGCACAAACCGATGGTGGGGGCTTGGTCCAGCGCCACCGCCTCGTCGGGCAGGCGCAGCTGTGGATAGCGCGCGATCTCGGCCGCGAAAAAAGCCACGTCGCGCACGTCGCGCGCCACCAGGCCCACGGTGTCGCAGGAGTCGGCGTTGGCCCAGACCCCGCGCCTGGGAATCAGGTTGTAGCTGGGCTTGAAACCGGTCACGCCGCAGTAGCCGCTGGGCCGCACGGTCGAGCCCATGGTTTGCGTGCCCGTGGCAAAACTCACCATGTGCGCGGCCACGGCGGCGGCCGAGCCCGAGGACGAGCCGCCCGGCGTGTGGTCCAGGTTCAGCGGGTTGCGCGTGCCATTGGTCGGAAACGTCGCCAGCTCGGTGGTGACGGTTTTGCCCAGCAGCACTGCACCAGCGCGGCGCAGCGTGGCCAGGCAGGCGGCATCTTGCACGGGCTGGTGGCCCGTAAACACCTGCGAGCCGCCCTGCGTGGGCATGTCAAAGGTGTCAAACACGTCTTTGACGCCCACCGTCAGGCCATGCATGCCGCCTTGGATGGCGTGTGCGTCCAGCGCTTTGGCCCGGGCCAGGGCGCCGGCACGGTCGATGTGGGCAAATGCCTGCACCTCGGGCTCGCGGGCCTCAATTTGGTCCAGGCAGGCGCCCACATAGTGTTGGGCCGACAAGCTGCGTTGCTGCAGGGCCTGGGCGACCTCGAAGGCAGATTTTTCATGCCAGGCGATAGGCTTGCTCAAACAAAGTCCTTTCGTCAAGCCCAGGTGCCCGCCCGAAAGTGGGGGCGACCCGACCGGATCGCCGAGCAGTCTCGCCGAACTGGGGGACGCTTCCAAGGGGTCAAACCCGTAAGCGCCCGCCCGGCAGGCCAGCTTGGCAAGTCCCTTTGAATGAAGAGCCTCCTGCGCGCGCTGCTCAATCCGGTGTATTCCAGCGGGACCCGCTCTCAAGGTTCCTCTATGGCCCACTCTTCCACAGCCAGTCCTGGCACCCGGTGGAATTCCCGGGCGTTGTTGGTGATGAGCACGCTGTCTTCGGCCAGCGCATGGGCGGCAATCATCAAGTCCATGCTGCCTATGGGTTGGCCGCGGCGCTCCAACGCAGCCCGCAGGCTGGCGTATTGGTGCGAGGCCTGCAGCGGCCAGGGCCGCAGCTCAAAGCCGGTCAACCAGGATTCCACCGCTGAAGCAAAGCGGGGTGAGCCCAGTTTTTGTGCACCAAAACGCAGCTCGGCGGCCACGATGACAGACAACCAGAGGGCGCCTCTGTCCAGGGTGCTGAAGCGCTCGATCATCTCGACCGGATGCCGGCGCAGGATGTAGCTGCAAATATTGGTGTCCAGCGTTCGGCGCATCGTGAGCTTTAACTCCAGTCTCGCTCTTGCAGCGGAGCGTCCTGTCTGTCGGCTAAAAAGTCTGCGGGCAAAGGCTGCGCTGTGGCGTAGAACTGCTGCAGCCAGCGGCCCATGTCTTGCTCCAGCGGCATTTCTGGATGCAGCCACAGGTCGTTGCCAATTTGCTCAACCCGCACTTCTTTGGCCTGCAGGCGCAACTTGGCCGGCAGACGCAGGGCTTGGCTGCGGCCACTCATGAAGACGCGAGCTGTGATGGACATGGGACTTCCAATCGGTAATATGACAAAGTCATATTACATGAGAACGGGTCCGCTGAAAAGGGCTATTGGCCGGCCTTTGTCCGCTTTTGTACCCCGCTGTTGAGCTGCGCCAGCCGCTCGGGCGTGCCCACGTCGGTCCAGGCGCCTGCATGCACTTGGGCGCTGACCTGGCCACGGTCCATGGCCGCGCGCAGCAAGGGGGCCAGCGCGCAGGCCACGCCCTGGGGGTTGCCTGGGGGTGCGGGGCTGTCGGGCCGGCTGAAAAAAGCGCGTTTGTAAAGCGCCAGGGTGCTGAAGGTCCAGCGCCTGTCGGCGTGCCCTGCAGGCAGGTTCAAGGCCAGGCCTTGGGGCGACAGCCCAAAGTCCCCGCCCGGGTTG
>Ga0247831_1005247_pt1 | contig 16409 bp, 12 predicted proteins | sample LaCruzMarch2015__9_FD_192406 | JGI IMG/M metagenome (GOLD analysis project Ga0247831, IMG submission 192406) | Freshwater microbial communities from meromictic Lake La Cruz, Castile-La Mancha, Spain - LaCruzMarch2015_1m | ecosystem: Environmental > Aquatic > Freshwater > Lake | place: Spain... | reverse complement strand
GCTTTTGATGTATCTTCGAGTTTATAGTTTGCCCAGTTGCAAGATTGGATCTTGTCATCTGTTGTTTAATTTAGTTCCTGTAAATATATGTTCTTCTGTCTACTTGACACCAGTGTACGTCCTGCCTTGAATCGATAAAAGAAATTACTAATGAATTCAAATGAAAATAACGCACCATCTTTCTTTTTTTCCGGCCTCAGAAGCCGAAGGGCGGGCGTTCAGTTTTAACCCCAATAACCCTACCTAGGATCATTTTCCTTCATAATATGCTTATCATTAGAAACGTGCAGTCTGTCCTAGTACATCTTAGTTTTACAAGCCAATTGATCTTAGTTTTACAAGCCAATTGCTCACCTACTGCACTCTGAAAACCTATGGAATAATAATCTCCTCACTCTCGTCTCCGACTCCATCCAACCAGCCTATAAAAGCCAACGGTGCAAGGGACGACAAATTACAAATTATAGTCAGTAATGCAAGATTCGAAAAATCTGTATCAGTCACACCGAGCAACTTTGTCAATGCGGCTCCAACCTCTGTGCCAACTGTGCTTGCAGCATTATATATGCTCATTAATGTAGCAAATAACACTGCTTCAACTCCAGGTGGACATAGCTTGGCAGCCAATACCAAGGTTGGTAAGAAGGCCATTTCACCTAGGATCGATAATACGACATCATCGCCAAAGACAAAAGCTCCATCTGGAATTCCAAGCACGCGATTATAGTGAGATATTAGAATTAACTGAGTCAGCCCCAATGGAACTGAGATGACTGAAGTCCAAAGCAAGATTTCTTTTATTGCCACTCGACGCAAGTACTGATTGTACAGCCAAACACCTAATAAACTTGCGGCGGCAGTAACAAGTCGGACTCGGCCTAAAAACTCGGGCCCGAATCCAATTTCATCCGTGAGGAAGTATAGCATTGCCCCATCCGATGTTGGCGTTGCTTGCCAAAGAAAAATAAAGAAGATGGGTTTGTAAATGTTGGGTTGACTCAGAGCAGCCCAAAGGGATGATGTTTGCTCTCGTATTGATTGGATTGCATAGTGTGTATCGACGGCATCTTCTTTCAGAAAAGAATTGTCGATTATTTCTGCTGGCCTGGTGCTCTCATTCATGATGATTGCTTCACCTTTCATTTTTCGTTCTTCCTCAATTAAGAAACTCATTGCACTTACAGCGAGAGGTAAAATACTTGCAACGCCAAATACTTCTCTCGGGCTCATAGTCTCTAACATGCTTCCCGAAAAGTAGGCTGAAATCAATCCACCGATGGCTGCGGATCCCCAGCAAAGTGACTGCAATCCTCCCGCAGTGGCAGGGTCATCACCATTTATTGCTGCATCGCGAGTCTTCTCGACAACTATACCATCAGCAACGACATCGGCAAGTGCGATCGATGCAGAAGAGAGCAGCAGCGATGCGATTGTGACTGTAAGAGCCGATCCATTCGATACAGTGTCATCGGATCCCGACGACCCTCCTCCACCGAGTCCCCACGCCAAAGATGAGTAGCTCAAGAAACCGACAAACCCCGCCAATATTAAATAACTCCGTCTTCGATAACCGAATATTGGAAAGCCATCACTCAAAAATCCATACACTGGTTTGATCGTCCATGGCAAAGATAGTATTCCCATCGTTGCAGACATTTCAGCCGGTCCAAGATGAAGGTCATCCTTTAAAAGGAAAGTTTGTGCAAGACGTGCCAGACCTAGTGCTCCTTCGACGAAGTATATTGTAGCAATGGCGATAATGTCAGGAGTTGGTTCTATCCCTAAGAATAGCTTCTTCAGGATATCATCTCTGTTGCCTCCTGTGGATGAAATTCCTTCTATTTCCTCCACATCCGCCGGAGATAATCGAGGTCGCTGCTCTAATAACTTACTACACCGTGGTGACGGTGACGTTTTCGTCACCCTGCACCTGTCCACTATCGGAACGATGAACGATGATGTCGATAATACGTGGACGACGAGGATAGAAGCCACCGTTCTGGAGGAAGCGCCCATCGAGGTTGGTCGGTTGGGATGACGACTTAGCGCGCCATTTTCTACATGACGACTTCTTACTGTGGATGATTGCGCTACTCCTAGGTACGACGTTGGCACTTCTGATGCTCGCTCGGACAACTCGTAGTTTCATGGTGTCGGGGCTCCCCACTCTAATGCAAAGCTGTGGAAATCGAAAGACGATGATGAGTGGTGGTGCATCAAGGATTCCAATTCAATTGACAACGATAAAGATAACGCAACGCTCAGGAATTCACCGTAACATGGAAGGCCGCGGACGGGGACATAATATTCCCCGCGTACGAAGGCGAAACACTCCGAACCGCAGCACTACGACGGGGCATTGTTTCACCTCACAATGGTCGTGCACGTCTTATAAATTGCCGCGGTCTGGGATCATGCGGCACATGTGCGGCGAGAACGTGGAAGGACATGTAAATCCGGTGGAACAGAATGATATCGAGGGATTGAGATTATCTCTACCACCGCGCAACTTTCGAAGAGATGAGTCTCCCACATTGAGGCTTGCGTGTCAGATACAAGTTATCGAGGATCTGGAATACGTCGGAAATCGCCTTCATTGGTACCAACGAGAGAAGACAACCGCTCGAAGTAACTCGATCCGCGTTTACAGATTGAAAGCTTAATTGCTGAGCAATTATTAGCGAACACAAATTGAAGGCTGAATTTTATGGTCAATGATTCATTGCTCGAATAATACGAAGACATTTCTTCACCAACACATCCTAGAATTTATGCGCCGATTATGTCCTAGCAATCTCAATCATATCCTCTTCATTGTTAGTGCCACTCACTTCGAGGTAAGGATTATCAATCATCGGACGGAAAAGGATCCCGACGACCGAGTAGAAAACAAGTGTTCCCAATTCAGTAACAAAATACCGTAACCAAGTGAGACGATACCCCAACATTGTAGCGAATAAATATACGACTATGCGAGTAAAATAAATGTATGCCACGACAAGCATGTAGAATCTCTGAAATTGCTTCAACTTTTGCAACGTCCGAGCAGTTTCAGCTGACGCTGGCACCTCAGATTCAATATCAGTGATAACACTTGGCTTGCTTTCATCGCCGCTCACTTCATTGCCAGGATTCTCTGCTTTGCTCTGGACAATTGCTTCCAGTGAATTCACCTGCCAAACAATGGGAACGAGGATTGCGGTGCAGCATAAGATGTCAACAAAATGTAGAATTGCACTCCAGTCATCGTATAGCTTCTCTCCCTCAGTTTCTTGAGACAGAACCGCCACTGCAATATTGTCAATCACCTGCAGGATCAATACAGCCCAAATAATTTTCTTTTCTCGATCGCCCAAGACGGGTTTGACCAACGACCAGCCACTACCAATCAAAAGGATGACCGTAAACATGAATATTCCCTTGATGAAAGACATACCGTAGTAAACAGTAGATAGGAACTCCGCGTGGCCATGTATACGAATAAAGTAATATCTCAAAGCTTCAAAGAATACGGTGATAGTTTTCAGTCCAAGTAATAGAGTCATCAGATGATGTATCGCATAAACAACAGGTCGTGTAATCTCCCCCTCTCTTGATGCCCAAATATGATCCCTTCCTCGACGAATGTTTCGAATATTACTCGCCCAAAAGAAAAACATGAGGGCATAGGAAAAGCTGAAGTAAATGTACATGAAAGGGAGTTTCATTTCACCAGCAGTCAAGTATGATCGATTGCCAAAGGAATCATAGTTCATATAATGTAGGTCCAGTTCGAACGATGTGCGTATCTCAACATCATTGTGTTCAGAATCACGTGAACAAAGTTGAAATATGAGGAAATAGAGTCCCTCTTCCGACGCAGTGAATGAATGAGTGACTGTGGCACTTTGTGGTGACCATGATTTTTCTGGCTGGTTCATCGAAAGGAATACTCCACTAGAGTCGACATTTTCTAGATGATGATTTCCATCTCCATCATAATTAATCTGGAATTCATCATCTGCTTGTAATTGGTCGTCATCATAGTTGGCTGGATCAACACTAACATAATCATGATGTCGGTGACTTTCATAAACGCACAAAGGTGGCTCATGTTCCATTATATTATTAACATATTTGGAATAATCGCTCTCCGAATCGAATCGCAAAAGAATGAACCCTGCCTCAAAATATTGTAAGGCATTGATATTAAAGCTACGACGCTTGGATGTATGTTTCCCCAAACTCAATCCAAAGTCATATACTGTAAGATTATACACTCCACCAGTGATAAATCCGAACGGGCCACCAATTGGACCGATGAGATGACGAGCATCGTTGCGGGTGATAAATGAATGCTTCGTTGCTGTGCATATGTTGAAGAACAGAGTACATGTGACGAGAAATAGTGACATTTGTGGTGCTATTGTAAATGCACTTCTATTCATGTGATAAGAAGGCTATGACATCGTACGATAAAAGTCTGTGTGTCGTTGTTTGTGCTGATCCGAAAAAGTGTATTCATATGTACTCATTTCGGAGTATTATCGTAGAGTCCCCTATCATCATTGCTTGCGGCTGCCACCATGAGCGACGATTCCTCATCCGATGATATTCCCCTTTCGGCACTTGGGAGAGCTGCAAAAGATGATAGTGACGAAGAGGAGTTTGTAGATAAGGGAGACTCCGAGGAGGATTTCATTGCCGAGGACGACGGAGACGACGATGAAGACGAAAAATACGCCAGTGATGACAGTGACGATGTCCCACTTAGCTCATTGAGGTCCCCCCCTAAAAAGGCCGCATCATCAAGCAGCAGCAAAGCCAAACCTCCTGCAGCAAAGAAGGCTACGTCGAAAAAGGATGTGCCCAAAAAGAAGTCGACAAAGACGAAATCACCCAAGCCAAGTGCAAAGAAAAAATCGACTGCAGCAGCAAAAACAACGAAGAAGGTCTCAAAGACAGTCTCATCATCCTCATCTTCGAGCAACTATCTATGTGCATCGAGTGAGCTATACTCCCAATGTGATAAGGGTAAACTAATCCAAGCATTGCTGGCTCGTTGGTGGTATGCATACAAATGGCCAGACCCAAAGACTCTACCAACAGCAACACCGAAGGGGTATGATGCCCTCGATGGATTTCCAGGTGTGTACATCTGTACACAGGGAAGTAATGTAGGTAAATTTGCTGACAAACGCAATCATGATATGGCTCCATCATTCAATAACTTTGCACGAAAGACATCGGATGAGTTAAAGGACATGTTACTGCGTGCTATTGATGGACAGACGAGAGACTTGATTAAGCATGAGGGGGGAGGGACTGAAACTGAGAAGGAATTGAAAGTATTGGAAAAATGGGTTATGAAGTTGAACTGTCCCAAAGCTGATAAGGATGCTGAGAAGGTGTTGAAAGCTAAAAGGCTTACACTGCCGTAAGTGTGGCTCGGATGGTCAAGGTTATTTATCCATGATATACAAGGCATATTATAATGAATTTTTACTACAGACTTTACATTACTGTTGGCTGCGAAAAGAGCCCTCCAAAATATTTACTAGGTATGTCATGTTTGAATATTTTACGGCCAAATCCACTGCGTTTATCACGGGGCAGAGCCGCTTCGATGTAGGTCCATTTGCCAGCACGTTCTGGTGGGATAAAACCCATATTAATGAACCAGTCTAATGGACTGTAATTTGGGATGTTGTAATTGGCCATTAACTCCTGTCCCCTCTTTAATGGTTTTCTCTCAGTATGACGAATACTTCGCACCACAAATGTCCCCGCATGAGTTTCATCTGCATCAAGGAAGGAACCATCCTCAAGTCTTTCATCACCAGTCAGTTCTGTAAATTTCCCCGCTGCAACATCATGATTAATCAAGTCCATTATCGGCACAAGTCGGAGACTACCGTGTGCCTCACGACCTGCAATAGCACGACTTGCGACTTGACACAAAGCCCAACGGATGTTCTCCGTAATATCCTCGGCCGACGTACCCGGTCGAGTAGCAAGTGGAGCATCAAAGGATGAAAGCGTTGACACTATTTGTTCTGCCATTCCAGCAGCCTTGGCAATTTCAGCTGGCCAGCCATGAACGTCAGTTCCAATCCCATTGGACATGGCTGTTACAACATCAACGATAGACTGTCGCCATCCCCAATGAAGGGCACACGTTGGTCGAGATGGTAATGTGGCAATATAAGGCCAAATGTGAGAAGCTGGGCCTAACCCACGTTCGTGGGCGAGATATATTGCCAGTACAAAGGCATCATCGAGCTCTTCGAGTCCGTACATACCAGCGGGAAGCATTGGTAGTAATGTATCTAGTGCGTCCTTGCGAGTGATTTGTGCCTCGAGGGGAATTCTTAGTAGTATTTCACTCTGTGAGTATGGTCTATCAAAGGGAGATGTCGATTGCTGGTGTTCTACCGCCAGTCGTATCCCCTCATACGTGGTAGTATTGCGAATAGGGTCTACATTTTTGTCATTCAGTACGGGATGCTTTTGTGAGTGTTGTATCGGTGCCGGAGACGATGCAGCGTCATCTGCCTTATTAATTGAAGACGATGAATTGGCCATGGCAGGAAATTCTTTCATCATCTCCTCCATTAATTCGGCATCAATACGACGTTGATTCTCTGATATCTTCAAGAGAGCTTGTGCATCCATCATTTCCTTAATTTTTTCCTCGGCCGTACCTGGGAAGCAGTGGACCTGACATTTGCTAAACGTGTCTCGGACAAAACCAAGTCCTCGATCTGCTCCCGACGGAGCAGGAATGAGAAATCCCAAATCAGGATGAACATATCCATCATCGAATCGTATTACATACTCCCGTAATGCATGAAATGCCATGGGATGATGATATGGATTTATTATGGGTGCATGAATCTTCCCCGTCTCTCCGTCTCCATTCGAAAATGTCGCTATTATTGATGAGATGAGTGATGACAGATACGATGTCGAAGGCTCGACGTGGTACCGTCCATCACGTAAGTTGATTTTTACCTTATCCCTCCGTTGTAGGTGGTCGAGTAAATCTCTTCGCCATGGCAGTAGGATCCGCAACGGGTATAATGCCATGGGTGACAATCCACCTCCCACCCTCCAATCGATCTGTGATACGTCGAAATCACGAAAGATAAACCAATTCGGCGGCCACAGTGGTGAGTAGGCCATCATCATTTGAATCTGTGTCTGGCTAAGTTGTTCACTCGATGGAATTATGTTCATTGTTGCTAGTTGATAGAATAACGAATTACGTATCCGTCCAGCCAAGTTGGCACGCCATGGACTAACAACAAACGCACGACGTGTTGTGAGTTTAATATACCCGTCAATTGATACTTGTTCATACGTGACATTATATTTGGCAGACATGGCGTACGTTACCTTGGTAACACCACTAGTTACGCTTACTGGAACAAAGTGATGTGATCCAGAACCAAATGTTAACCATCCACATCCTACGGCGAACGCAAAGAGTGCACCAAGTGTTGCACAAATAAGTACCTTGTAGATACAGTCTCGTTCGCGATGAAGACAGGTTAGGAGTGATGATAATTTTTCGAGCGTTGCATCAGAAGTACGACCGCGTTTATGCTGATGCTGCGGCGGCTGCTGCTTCCGCTGTCTCAGGATATTATTCTGATTTTGTTGCTCCGTCATCGCATCTCGAAGCTTAAGCAGGGATGTCTTGAATGACACAAGATGCTCCTCGTCGGGTAATAACGAATTTGGATTCATTTGTTAAAGGAGAGGAGTAAACATGGAGCTTTAATATGGACCAGGATGTCTCCGCACTAGATATCATCACCTCTCCAGCTGGACAGGTGAGTTTGTCTAATGTTTTTGGCGGGTTCATGTTGGCATTATGATTTGTGTGAGGGAAGCGGAATCAATGCATCTCGCGTGGATAACACTTGGTGCGATTGCACTCGCCACACCCTCATCGGCGAATGGAAGAAGAGATCTTCATCTTTTCCGTTATCGTCGTCCGTCATCGCTGATCAATTCTGTTGAATCGAGTTCATTGCGACGATTGTCATTGACACCTTCGTTCCCCGTCCGTCGTCGCAAAGAGTCATTACTTCACTCAATACGCGGGGGGAGCACGGAAGAAGAAGAAGATACTACCACTGGTGTAACAAATGTCGCCTTCAATTCGGAGGAAGTGGAGGAAGCGTTGTCATCAGAAGATGGAGGAGTGATAAATGAGGAATCAGAGGATGACACATCTTTGACATCAGCAGCAGCATTATCTCCCTGCAATTTAACTTTCTCGGCCTCAAAGCCACACGATGGTAGCATATCTGATCCTGATGGTATACCCACACGATTTCTTCTAATGAAGAAGAATGATCACGCCGAGGCCAAAGCTGCATTCGAATCAACACTCTCTTGGAGAAAGGAATATAATGTTGATACTATCCTCTCCCGTCCTCATACAAAGTATGATGTATGTAAGGCCATTTTACCACATTACTTCTCAGGACGAGATCCACATGGAAATATAGTACTTGTCCAACGTCCTGCCACGTTAGACTTTGAACTAATGAAAAATAATGATGCAACAATTGATGATTTGTTATTACATTACATATACGTAATAGAATATTGTTGGAATATTATAGAACCAGGTCCAGATGGGACTGGCCTAATGCTAAACGTACTTGATATGCGTGGTATGACTTTTAGTATAATGCGGAATCAGGAGTACGTTGGTTTTGGTAAACGCTTTGTACATATGATGTCAGAGAATTATCCAGGTCGGAGTTATAAAACATTAGTTATTAATTCACCAACATGGTTTCATGCATTATACAAGATATTTAAACCAGTATTACGTGAATCAACAAGACAGAAGATTGTTATATTAAAAGCCGGAGAGCAACAGAATGCAGCATTGCGATTTCATTTGGGAGATTCATTGCCAAAAGCTTTGATATCCACGGGTGAGGATGGAGGAATGGGAGAGGAGATACCAACACCGGGCACGAGATATTTCATACCCGTGGAAGAGATTGAAGAGTGTGAGCCAGGACCGAATTCATTGCTAGAACACACCATGAGACAATTTTGTGTTGAACAATTAATCCTACACAATGCAACTATGCAACAAGTAATTTGAAGAATTCAATGATTACTACTACACATAATGCTACGATAACACGCAAAAAAAATGCATACTTTCACCTGGATTATTGATTTAGTAGCTAGCATATGTGTATGAGACGGGAGGCCACTTCGGTGGATCATAACCCCTTCCGCCTAGAGGTGTACATCGAGCCAATCTCCATACAGTTAGTATCACACCCTTCGTTGACCCGAATTCATTTATCGCTTGTACACCATATTGAGAGCACGTGGGCAAGAATCTACATGCCGGGGGTAGCAAGGGTGATATCCAGTGCTTGTAGAACCCAATTGCCATTATCATAGATCCAGACATTACTTTTTCTCCAACATCTCTATCGTTCGGATCAGTAGATTCAATTGTGCCATTATCATCATCCGTTTCATTAGACATTTCTTCAGCCTCGTATGCGATGGACATAATTTTTCGCAACAATAGAAATCGAAATACGGAAGTATCAATCCGTGTTAAACCGGATGGAGACCATGTTGTTCTGTGCAGCGCAAGTGGAAGAGCAGCAATTTTTTGTCCGCCCAACGTAATGATACTCGAGCTAACATGGTTCCTCTTTTTTGCACTACTTCCGAGCAGACCCTTCAAAGTCAGATCTACAAGGCATGATTGACAAGCGCCGTCAGTGACATGGACCGATGACACCAGCAAAAGCAGGAATAGGAAGTGATAAAGTTGATGGCCAAGCTTCGCCATGACGAGTAGAGTTATGGTGTAGTATTGTAGTTGATCAGTTAAGTATTAGTCGCCGGAAAGTCCCTTCGCTTTCCGCGTTTTACTCGAGAAAACTACTACAATGTCGTCTCATTTTTTCGTTGAACACAACACACAACATGAAATCCACCTCGTACATCTCTCTCGGTGTCATCGCAGCCAAGGCTGTCGCCGGATTTGTCAGCCCGTTGTATCCCCCTATTACTGGTCGTTGCTGCATTGATTATAAGTCATGTAATGGAATTCGCCGTCATCGAGTGGAAACGAACTTGCATCAATATAATGAACCTCCGCGGTCATCTCAGAATGAATTAATAGCTTTCGAGCGACCTGATCCCTCTATACTAATAGCCTCCAAAACTGGATCGGAACAACAGGATGCCGTGTTCGCATTAACTGCAATGATTGTGGGTGGTACTATCATATGTATCCAACTTCTTTCTGGACTTGAATCTATACTTCCTGATGGATGGTTTGCTGCATGGCGCGATTACACATGGCCACTTGGACTTGGTCTGATCTTTACTGCCGCCGGGATATCTCATTTTACCGTAAAGCGAGCATTTTGTAACATCGTACCACCTTTTGGGTGTTGGGGAGGACTGTGGCGTGTTCCTGCACCTCAATTCCTAGGTCTAGAATATGCCGAGTTTCATACACTGTGGACAGGGGTGGCCGAGGTAGCTGGGGGGATTTTGCTTGTAACATCTGGCCTGGGTATTGTTGATATTTCTCCATCGGTACCAAGTGCGTTACTGGGATTGTTGGTATTTGCAATCACACCCGCAAATATATACATGTTTACACACGATGCTGAAATGGGCGAAGGGATACCTCCTATTCCATATCCATGGGGTCATGTCGGGAGAGGGGTAGCACAGATGGTTCTATTGGCAATGTTCTGGAAGCTTACATTCCATTATTAAAAAACAAAGCAAAGACATGTACATCTCAAGTTTATCAATAAAATTCAGTGTATTAAAAAAGCATTGCTTTAATAACATGCTGGACACTTTCTCCCCACAAAACTTTACTGTCTCTGCACTGTATTAAAACTCATCCTCTACTAGCAATGGCACTTCTATAGTCTCCGGCACTGAAGTAGCCATCTCGGCTACATTCGTGACCACCTTTGCCAGCGATTCTTCCTCCTCTGGATGATGCATTGTGAAAAGGGCTATCCATATGAGCAGCATGAGCGCGAATCCATTCGGGACACCAGCAAATTTCAATGATTTGTAGCTATTTATATCGGCATTGAGCCAAGTTGTAAGCCACATCATTGGGGCGAAGGCAATTATATTGAAACCATAAGCAATACCAAAAAATCCCCTTGTCTCATTACGTAGCCCAAGTGATATTCCAAACATTGCAGCAAGAGCAAAGCGTATCCAAATTGTTATTGTGGGGAGCTCGGGTAAAGTAGTAGCATCTGGTTTGGATTGAAAGGCAAAGCGCCCCATCGTCATCAACAGACCTCTTCTCCAACCAAAGTGGTCCCGCCAAAATAAAAGGCAACAACAAAAAATCATGGCCGACGATTTCCTACCGCCACCTCCACCGGGAGCGACGAATGTGCAGCTTGAAATGTGGCGTCGTGTTATTATTCTCCGGTATCAAAAAATCAAGAATCTTCCACTTGTGAAATTTGTAGCATATTACAATGCTGTTGCATTAGATCTGGAAACTTCTAGAATGAAGCACGTCGATGGTGGAAGCGACGAGGACGCGAATAATAATGTCGAACAACCAACTGCTACCATGGATTTAGCTACGGGTAACTTCTCCTCGTTCCTCATAAAGAATTGTCCAGACCCAACCGTTCCGGATGTAGCAAGACATTTGACTGCACTTTTCTATCGCTCCATCGATAATCGACTAACTCCAGATCAACGAAGGCACGGGCTAGATGCGGTGAGGAGGGCTTTTGCTTTACTGGACAATGCTTTAAAGGATAAACTACCAATCTCCTCACAGCAGCAGCAGCAACAACAACAACAACGACAGGAGGCTGCTGCTAGTGATCGATTGACAAATGTTACTGATGAAAGTGCGAAAAACTCTTCAATCTCACTCGCGATAGATCTTACATCCGACAATGATGATGATGGCAGCAAACAACTAACATCAAAAGAGGGAGGTAATAACGAACATACTAACAAACGAAACAGAGATGATATTATTCCCAGTAATAGAGTGACTAGCGAAAATGGGCAAAAGAAAACAAGGATTGATACGGATCAAAAAGATACGGGGGAAGGAGATATTAAGAGTGGGCAGGAGAGAACTTCTTCTGAAACCATGGTATCTACGCAGCCGCTAAAAATCAGTGCAATAATTAATGAGATTAACTCACGAATTCAGGTTAGTGAGATTAACTCAATAATTCAAGCTTCGATTCAAAAAGAAAGTGGGAATGGAGATTCGAAGGGGAATGGAGATTCGAAGGGAAAGGACGAGCGAACTACTTCTCAAACAACGTTAACCGCTCAGTCCACTCAGCCGCCAAACAGCGGTGCAATCACGACAGCACCTTCATTCCCTCCACCAAAGCCAACATGTGACATGCGTAATATTGATTTCCTTCCAGACAATCTGCGTCCCACAACGGCCAGTGCCAGTCTCGAACCTCGTATGTCATGTGTTCTGCGGTACGACGCTGGATATCACCTGGATGGTTCTGGCGCCACACTTGATGCCAATACATTTATTAGCATTAGAGATCGATTAGAGCAGTGGGATCCATACTGGAAAGTTGTGAGAGAGCTTGGTATGCGTGAACAAAATGTCGAAGAGAGAGGAATCGTTACAACTCGGACTAAAGTTGGAGCTCGAACAACTTCGTGTATGTCTGCTATTGGCCAGATGTCCGGAAAAAATCTTCCCACGTCATGTGCTGGCGTAAACATTGAATTGCGCTTAAGAGGATTCGGAGCCGATTATAATCCTTGGGGTATTAGATTAGGGGAAATTGATGCGCTTAAAACTGGTGATCGGCGACTCCTTCTTCGGATGTTGCCCCTGAAGCGTTCAAACTACGACAAGAAGCATCATAGCGACAACCATCAGTGGCCTATAGGTACCTTCATTCAATATTCGAATGGAAATAATCGGCAAGTTTTGCAAATTGCTCAACGACGACAGCAGAGCCACGACCCGTCTCTTTGGAAAGGCCTATGCCAACCTCTCGATATGACGTCATTCCTTAAATTTGGTGCTCCATTTGGCGTACAAATTTGTGCAAAGGAAGTGATCGAGAAAATTGGAACTGACACTGAATTAACGGGATCATATGCCATTCATCTTGCTGTATGCGAATACATTACATCAGAAGACTTGTTTGCGAATATCTTGAAGACCATTCAGACATTATCACTCAAAGATGCTCGCGAAATGGCGAAGAAATATTTACAGAATCAGACTGTATCTCTTGACAGTGATAGTGAAGTTGGTGATTTCAATAGCAGTAGCTCTCTCACGCTTTCACTCCTCTGTCCCATCTCTAAGAAGACAATGAAGACAGCAGTTAGAGGACGGCTTTGTAAGCATATTCAATGCTTCGATCTGGAAACATTTATTCATTCCAATAAACACATCACTGGAGGAAGGTGGAGGTGTGGGGTATGTGAAAATTTTCTTTCTGTCAAGGATGTTATCAAATGTGGATTGTATGAAGCTATTCTGCACTTATATAAAGATGCTGCATCGGGAGATAAAGTATCATTCAAATCAGACGGCTCCTGGACTTTGAAAGACGAGAAGAAACAGCTGCGTGGAGTTGTTGGCGTAGGTGAAACAAAAAGAGAGATCGTTTCTATTGATTCCCCTCAGAAGAAGACACAGCCTGATATTATTGATTTGGTGTAGTAATCTACCTTTTATTTTCGTTTACTATGAATTAGTGAGAAAACCCTTGCAGCGTCAGCAGATACATAATCCAAATGTCATGAACTCTATTGCAAATACATATAGCAACTCAAGAAATATCACGTTGATTGTCCAGCGATCCATCTATCACACTTGTCAAGGCTGACATCCATGCCATATAGTCGTCTCCTGACTCCGCAGCGCAGCATAGCACGGGTGAATCTATATCTAAGGCATTAATCATTATTTCGAATCCATATGACTGATTAGACGAACGAGAAGTATGCTGTTTTGTTGAGGGTGTACAAAATTTAGATTGAGCATGTAATGTAAACGATCACGATATGAAAAATGAAGCCGCAAACTGCTTACTTCAATTGAACTAACACCAGCAGTAATAAACTCGTGCACACCCACAACTGGTCCCTCATATGAGTCGCCATAGCGTATTTGATATAAACCATTTGCTCCGTGAAGAACACAGTACTGCAACTTGAATCTATTCTCCGTCGATGACGAGGATGACGAACGTTTGGTGGAAGATATGAGTTTCCGTGCTGAAAATGACATCGATTTTGGCGGAGACGATTGATTCGAAGTAATGCAATCGCAGGGTTTGATAGGTTGACCAATATTATCAAGCAATAACAAGAGTCGTCCTTTCACGATGGGTGGGTATGTCGTGGGTTTCACTGATGCCCTTGTCGGTGAATAAGAGGGAGGACTGCTCCCCGCCTTTGACATTGTTGGGCTGAGGGGATAAGAAAATATTCCCCCCGATCCAGTTGAGCGAAGAGTACTATTACGATCAGGTTCAGGACTGACTACGGTGCTGGGAATGTAATTGGCAGTGGGGGGTTGAGACTGCTGTTTGTTCTCCCTTTCATACTCCTCTTTTGCAAAGGCGGCATCGCTTTCCTCTAAATATCTCTTCCATGCCTCCTTTTCACTGCGTTCCTCCCTATTGTCATGTTGTATCATTCCGAAGGCTGTGTACAAAGATGTCATTTGAAGTTCAACATCCTGAAGTTGTTCCTCTAAAAATTGGATCCGATGCTGAAACTGATCGACCTTCAACTCATATGTTATTTGTGCTGAATCTAGTCGAGATTGAACGAGGAGACGTTGACTTTCTTCACCGGCTAACGCAGCTTGTGCGGCAATGAGACGTTGCTCCAGCTCAGTATCAATTTGTGATTGCTCCGAATAGTCTGTTAGAATTGCGGTAATGTTACCAATGTGTTGCATATCTTCCTCTTCTTTTGCCCTCCAACGAAGTTCCCATTGATCCAAGAGGGCCTTTTGCTGCAACAGTTGAGTTTCTAACAGAGAATTCTTTTGTGTCAGCAATTTAGTACTCTTGTAAAGAGAATCTAGTTCCTCCTTCTGCTTCGTCCCTATTTCCTCGAGTTCACCGATTCTCAGCTCAAGAGATGCACGAGCACGTGCCGCGCTTTCCGTATTAAACTGATCCTGTGAAGGGATGGTATTATCGGCAGCATCATACGTCATCTTCTCCCCCTTCTCCCCAGCATCATGCTTTCTCCCCCCACCCAGCTGCAACCCCTCGACTCGTGCTTGCAACGTACCGACGAGTGCACGTAGCTCACCATGTGCTTCAGCCTCGCATGCAGATTGTAATGCTTGTTTCAGTTCGTAAATGGAAACTCCCTTGAGATCTGCCAGGATACGCGCTTGTCGCTCAAGACGATCAATCTCTGCGGACATGACATTCTTCTCGGCCTGGAGCTTGCGGAGTTGGATCGACAGTTCTGATAAAGTCGACAAACTCGATACGGTATTCGGAGCAATACTCGACATGGTGTTGAGGAATGATATTGTACCTACGGATCATAACCCACGACCGCGTGAGGAATGATACGTCCCGCCGAAATCATCTACACCACCCCCTGAAACACTTCACGCACCAGGCTTATACCCATTAGACGGCTTGCCGAGATCCCCATCAATGTGGTGCGCAGAAGATACAGTGAGATCAAGGAAACGTAGATACTGCAATAGATTTACCACGGCGATGACAACATTATTGACGTTCCTGACGGCAGCTCCGAGAGTTCGAGGCACTATTGCAAATTCCCTTTTACGCAGTGAGCTACTTTACACATATACATCATCGCATCAATCTAGAATTCTTGCATTCGTTTCAACTGCACTAGTGCAAGACAGTCGTTCTGTCAAACGCAGACACTACGTATCGCCCACTACCAGTAGTACCACCGTGCGTTACTACGCCTCCAAAAGCAAACCAGATGAGTATGATGATCTATCGACATATGATGCCACATACAACCTATCAGGCTACCAACGACCAAAAGTTAATTGGTATCCTGGTCATATTGCCAAGGCCGAACGTCAACTTTCGGAAACATTAAAGTCGGTAGATGTTGTCATTGAGGTACGTGATGCGCGTGCACCCAAGGCCACGGCACATCCATCCGTTGGTAAATGGACTGCCGGTCGACCACGTGTTGTGGTATTAACGCGAGCGGATACTGTCACGTCTAAAACTCGTGAAAGTTGGAGGAGTGCGTATGAGCGGCTGGGTGCTGATAGATGGGAGGAGGTTCTGGGTGGGGAAGAGAAGAATAGGAATGTACAATGGAGAAAGGAGCGGAGCAAGTATTCTACTGTCACCACCACTAATGACAGTGAAGGCAATGTGATTGCGAGTGAT
>Ga0247831_1005244_pt1 | contig 16415 bp, 8 predicted proteins | sample LaCruzMarch2015__9_FD_192406 | JGI IMG/M metagenome (GOLD analysis project Ga0247831, IMG submission 192406) | Freshwater microbial communities from meromictic Lake La Cruz, Castile-La Mancha, Spain - LaCruzMarch2015_1m | ecosystem: Environmental > Aquatic > Freshwater > Lake | place: Spain... | reverse complement strand
CCCTGGAACCAAACGGTGAATGGCGATGGTGCTTTTGGCGCGATCCCGGATGGCAAACCCTATTATATTTTGTCGATCCAACAAGGCAAGGTGGCCAAGTGTGCCATTGATGCAGCGGGCCAGGTGACGGCTTTTTCGCGCATTGACCCCATTGGTCCGGTTAAGTCGGATTATCAGTTTATCAATCCCTTGTGCCTTGATCCGACGGACCAACAAATCCTGTATTTGCCCGCCGGGAAAGCGTTTTACCGCCAGGATGATTTAAATGTGCTGCCTTTAAATGGCGTTTGGGATAGTATTGCAACGGGCTGGAGTAAATTTAACGATCTGTTGCCTGCCAATGGCGGGTCGTATAGTTGTTTGGCGGTTTCTACAAATAATCCGGCACACCGGGTGTACTTGGGTTCTTCTGCGAATGTGTTTAGCCGGATTGACAACGCGCACACCGGAACGCCTGCCATCGTTACCCTGCAATCGCCGATCTCCATCACCAACGGCTATATTTCCTGTATTGCAGTCGATCCCGACCATGGAGATGATGTCACTTTGGTGTACTCCAATTATAACACCTATAGTATATGGCGGAGTTTGAATGGCGGTGAAGATTGGATTAGTGTGGCTGGCAACCTGGAGGCCAACACTGCTGGTACCGGGGCCGGTCCTTCTATTCGCTGGATTTCTATTTTGCCGTTCCCGGATGGTTCGCGCAAGTATTTTTGCGGTACGAGTGTGGGTTTGTACAGTGCGGATACGCTGATGCAACACGGTCCGGGTTTGCCAGGTACGGTTTGGACCCAGGAATCGCCCGATTTAATCGGTAGTTCTGTGGTGCCTTTTGTGGATGTTCGTCCGTCGGATGGCCTGGTGGTGGCGGCCACGCATGGTATTGGTATGTTTTCAGCCAATTTTACGCCGCCTTCGGTGGGGAGTAATACGCCGGTATCTGGGTCTAATTTATTGGTGTATCCCAATCCTTCTAGTTCCGAAGTGAATTTTGACGTGCAAGCATGGTCGTCCCAAGTGCTTGATGTACAATTGTTTGATCAACAAGGACGTAGGGTGCAGCAACAACGCTGGGGCATTGGGGAAGTGCATCGTTTGTCGGTTGCCACGTTGCCAAAAGGGGTGTATTTTTATGAAGTGCGTGGACGTAGTGGGGTGCAACGTGGGAAAATTGTCCGAGGTTAAGTAGGGGCGGGGCTCGCCCCCGCCCAAAAAACGCGGGGCCGCCCGCCCAAAAAAACCGGCAGGTTTTTAAAAAACCGGCAGGTTTTTAAAAAACGGCCCAGCACAACAGCCATTTAGGATTGCATAAGAAATATAGGGCGAGGGTTGGGATTGCTCGGCTTCGCCTCGCAATGGGTTTTGCTCGGCTACCGCCTCGGTTTGGGTTTGCTCGGCTACCGCCTCGCCTCCGTTTTGCTCGACCTTGGCTTCGCCGCGGTCTCGGTCGTTTTAGGTGGCGAGGGCAAGCCTCGCAGCTACAACCCCACGGCAACCTTCAACATCCCTTCAAACGACTCATTTTTCGTTTTTGCCTGCATCACCTGGTGGAATACCTCCAATTTTTCCAACAATTGTACCAGGCTAATACGCTCCGATTTACTCAAATTGCCCGCTACAATATGCGAAACCAGGCCCATACGGCCATACAAAGGCAACAAAATCGCTAATCCATGCTCGGAAATAGCAATTTGTTTGCTGCGCCGATCTTCCAAATCGTCTTGCTGTTGAATCAAACCCAGCGCCAACAATCGCTTGATAATGTCCATCCCCGTCGGTTTTTCATGCCGGTTGCGGTAAATCAGCTCTGATTTGGTCATGGAACCATACGAATGTAAGGTAGCCAAATAAACAAACTCGTCCATACTGCCCAAAACCGTGCCCTCTAAGGCCTTCTTGGAATAAATACGGGCATATCGTGTCATAAAAAACAACAGTTTCCCGATGACTACTTCTGGCGATTCGGCGCCAGCGGCATGCGTTTCTGATTCCTCGGTTTCAATGGGGTTGGCTTGCTGACGCGTAAGCCATACTGCAAAGTGTTGTACATCATCCACTTTGGTATTGGTCTTTTCGTATTCCTCCAACAAGGGAAGCAAATTTTGTAGCAGTTGATATTTCATGAAAAAAAGTTGTCTCAAATGTAAACAGTTTTTCTAAAAGTATGTTTTTAAACCAAATTAAAATTTTAAGCATAAAAACATACCTAAAAATGCAATTCAATCGCACATCCTTTTTACTCAAATCCTGGTTACCTTTTTGGATGTTACTGGGACTCTTTCAAATTGCCACCGCCCAAAGTACGGGTATTTTGGTGGGGTCTGTTACAGACAAACTTACCCAGGAAGCCATTATTGGTGCCACCATTCGTTTGGAAGACACCCAACTCGGCACCATAACGGATGTGGAGGGCAAATTTAAACTGGCGGGTATTCCGCCCAAAACGTACAATGTAACGGTTTCTTACCTCGGTTATGCCACCCAAACACGGTATAATATCGTGATTACCACCGGAAATGCCAATTTTGTCAACGTTGAACTCGAAACCGATGCCAAAAGTTTAGGTGAAGTGACCATTTCCGAAAACAAATCGGTGCGCATTGCCTCTGCCGAAACGCCGCTTTCAATTCAAAACCTGAGTGCGCAGGAAATTAAAGCCAATCCGGGGGGCAATTTCGACATCTCTCAGGTAATTGCTACGCTGCCCGGGGTAGGAGGAACGGCCGCAAGCGGGGCTTTCCGCAACGATTTGCTCATTCGAGGCGGCGGACCGGGTGAAAATGTGTTCTACCTCGATGGGGTAGAAATTCCGGTCATCAACCACTTTTCCACGCAAGGCGCTACCGGCGGACCACAAGGTATTCTGAATGTGTCGTTTATAGAAGATGCTACCTTGTCTACCAGTGCCTTCAATGCACGTTACGACAATCCTTTATCGGCGGTGCTGCAATTGCGCCAACGCGATGGCAATCCGGAGCGTTTTCAGGGCAATTTTCGTTTGAGCGGTACCGAGGCCGCTATTACAACGGAAGGGCCTTTGAGTAAAAAAACGACCTTCCTTGCTTCTGCACGCCGTTCTTACCTGTCGTTGTTGTTTGAATTGATTAATTTGCCTATTCGCCCCGATTATTGGGATTTTCAGTATAAAGTTACGCATAAGTTTAACGCAAAAACCAGTCTGACGGTACTGGGTGTGGGCGCCATCGATAATTTTGAATTTGCCCTGCCCAAAGAAGCCACTGCCGAAAACATTTACATTTTTAGTTCCAATCCGCTCATTAAGCAATGGAATTACACCCAGGGTTTTACCCTTAAACACTTGATCGAGAACGGTTTCTGGAACCTGACCTTCAGCCGCAACATGCTCGATAATCAGTTGGACCAATTTCGGGAGAATTACGACGGGCAACAACGCGATGAAAGCAAAAGAACCCTGGGTGTGAATAGCCAGGAAATTGAAAACAAACTCCGATTTGATTTTAACAAATACTTAGGTAACTGGCGTATTTCGGCTGGGGCTGGCCTGCAATATGTCAAGTATAACAATCGGACCTTCACGAACATTCGACCTGAAATAAAAGATTCGCTGGGGAATATTGTGCAAGATGCGATCAACTTGCGTTTTAATTCGGCCATCGACTTTTTTAAGTTTGGTTTGTTTGCCCAGGCCAACCGCGCTTTTTTCAACAATCGCCTCGCTTTATCGGCAGGTATCCGGGCCGATGGGAATACGTTTACATCGGATGGCGCCAATTTGGGCAATACCCTTAGTCCTCGGGTAAGTTTGTCCGTTGCATTGACCGAAAAATGGAAATTGAATGCCAGTGTAGGCCGGTATTACAAAATTGCACCGTACACCGTGCTGGGTTACCGCGATGAAAATAATACGCTGGTAAATAAAAATGTGCCGTACACCTATAATGATCACTATGTTGCCGGACTCGAATATGTGCCTACCCCGACCTTGCGCATCACGGTAGAAGGATTTTACAAACAGTACCGTAATTATTTGATTACAACCAACGACGGGATTTCATTTGCCAACCAGGGTGGTGGATTTGGCATTGTTGGCAATGAGCCTGTACGCGGCGGCGGCAAAGGTGAAACGTATGGCCTGGAATTGTTTGTGCAGCAAAAACTGTGGCGCAACTTCTTTTTTGTGGGTTCTTACACCTATTTTTATTCCCGTTTTGCAGGCGTAGATGGAAAGTTGGTGGCTTCTTCCTGGGATAACCGCCACTTGTTGGCCCTTACTTTGGGTAAAAAATTCCGCAAAAACTATGAATTGGGGGTAAAATGGCGGTTTCAAGGTGGATCGCCTTACACGCCCTTTGACGAAACAGCCAGTCGTCAAAACTACCTGAACATCGGTGAAGGCACGCTCGATTACACCCGCCTCAATTCGGAACGTTTGCCCAATTTCAGTCAATTGGATATCCGGATAGACAAAAAGTGGAATTTTAAAAAGACAACCTTCGATTTGTACATAGACGTAACCAATTTGCTGGGCCGTGCCAATCCAAGTTTGCCCAGTTATACCTTTAAACGGAAAGACGATAATTCGGATTTCGCTACCACCGACGGGCAGCCAATTCGCCTTGACGGCTCGAATGCAATCCCGTATTTGTTGCCACCATCGGCCGCTTCTGTTATTCCAACGATCGGGTTTATTTTCGAGTTTTAGAAAAAACCTTTTGTTTCAGGCTTTCTACCTATATTTGCGCGCTTTTTACCAACAGGGTACTGTTGCGTAAGCGCGCTTTTTTTGCTTTTAACAAAACGAAGCAAGTTAAGGTTTGCGGCTAACGGACAGATACTCAAACACTTAAAAATTTCTTTATCACTCATTCGTAACGAGGTATGCAAAGTAAAGGCGTAGTAAGATTTTTCCTCATCGCGCTAACTTTAGTGTGTTTGTACCAGTTTTTGCTGATTGTACCAACCAATAATGTGGAGAGCAAGGCACGGCGGTATGCCACTGACATGGTGTCCCGGAACCCAAATGTGGCCTGGCGGACGTATTACAGCGGTTATCTGGACTCATTGTCCAGTGAAACGGTTTTTTCCATTCCGTTGATTAAAAAATTCACCTATGCGGACTTGAAAAAAAGTCAGCTGGCCATGGGTCTTGACCTGAAAGGCGGCATGAGCGTGTTGCTCCAGGTGGATTTGCGCGATTTCATCAAGAGTTTGTCTTTGGGCAATTCGGATCCAATGATTGTCCAGGCTTTGGACAAGGCTGCTGAATTGCAAAAGACACAGCAGTCGGATTACATTTCGCTGTTTGCGCAATCCTGGAACGAGGTAAGTGGTGGAAAGCCGCTTGCATCGGTTTTTGGTCGCAATGAATCGTTGAAGGGCAAAATCAATTTTGATTCGCCGAACGCAGATGTGGTGCGCACCTTGCGCGATCTGGCTAACCAAACCGTAGGTGAAACCTACAAGCGTTTGAAGCAACGGATCGACAAATTGGGCGTTGTGCAGCCCAATGTAAGTTTGGATGCTAGCCGCGACTTGATCCTGGTAGAACTTCCAGGTATCGATAACCCACAGCGTGCACGTCAATTGTTGACCAGCTCTGCAAAATTGGAGTTCTGGAACACCTATCGCTTTGGGGATGAAGGCATTGGCAATCAATTGCTTGCAGCCGATCAGAAATTGATGGTGCTGGAGTCGGGCGATTCAACCAGCCAGGCCAATATGGTGAAGGACACCGCGTATGCCTATCCAAAAGGTGCTGATGGTTTGCCGGATACCACCAAGGCCAAAGAAATGGTGATTACTGAACGCAAAGCAGAAGCACAAAGCCAGGAAGCAGGTCCACTGCGCAAAAACCTGGAGTTGAGCGGCCAAGCCCAATCTCCAATTATCGGCTATGCGGATAAAAATAAAAAAGATGCCGTCATCGCAATGTTGACCCGTCCTGAAATCGCATCGATGTTCCCGGCCGATTTGCAATTCAAATGGGCACAAAAAGGCATTGAGGATAAAGGCAATGGCAGCACCGCGATTGGTAAATACATGTTGTATGCCATTAAGAAAAAAGGTGTCGACGATAAAGCGCCACTCGATGGTTCTGTGGTAACCAATGCCAGCGAACAACCCGATCCGACCAGCGGTCAGATTACGGTAAGCCTGAGCATGAACAACGACGGTGCCAAAACCTGGGCCGACATGACCCGCAAAGCGTATGAAGGCGGTCGTCGCGAAATCGCGATCCTGCTGGACGACGAGGTGGTGAGTGCTCCAAGCGTTAACGGCGCGATCGAAGGCGGAAGTTCGCAAATCACCGGCGACTTTACCCTGGATGAAGCAAAAGACCTTTCCAGCATTCTGCAAGTTGGTAAACTGCCTGCAGGTACCCACATTGTACAAGAAAGTCAGGTTGGTCCATCTTTAGGAGCTGAAAACATCAATCGTTCGTTGTTAACGATGGTCCTTTCGGTGTTGCTATTGTGCGGATTTATGATCGCCTATTATAACAAAGGTGGTTTGATCAGCGTAATTGCCTTGTTGGCAAATATCTTCTTTATCATTGGTACCCTGGCTTCGATGGGTACGGTATTGACCCTGCCTGGTATTGCAGGTATCGTATTGACCCTGGCAACGGCCATTGATGCGAACGTAATTATTTACGAACGGATTCGAGAGGAACTTCGAAACGGGATGGGTATGGCAAAAGCGGTTTCAGAAGGCTTCTCCCGCGCTGTTACTGCCATCATCGACGCAAACGTAACCATGTTGCTGACCGCCCTGGTATTGATGTACTTCGGTTTGGGCCCAATTAAAGGTTTCGGTACGGTACTGTTGGTAGGTATCCTGAGTTCTTTGTTCACTGCTGTATTAGTTGGACGTATGTTGACCGACTGGTGGATGGAAAAAGGCTGGGAAGTAAACTACAGCCGCAAATGGTCTGAAAACTGGTTGGTAGGCTTCCATTACGATTGGATGGGCAAACGCCGCTATGCTTACTTGTTCTCTGCCGCGTTGATTTTGGTCGGTATTGGTTCGTTCTTTATGCGCGGTTTTGAGTTGGGCGTTGACTTCAAGGGTGGTTATTCCTTTAATGTTCAGTTTGAACAAGCTGTGGAATTGGAAGCATTGCGCGGTCCTTTGTCTGCTTCGTTGGAAGGCAATCCGGTTATCAAAGCCGTAAGCACTCAAAATACCTATAATATTACCACGTCTTACTTGATCAACGAGCAAGGAAGTGATGTGACCGATCGGGTAGTTGCCAAATTGCACGAGGGTATTAAAAATGCCGGTATCAACACCGATTTGGAAAACTTTAAGAAAACCGACGGAACAGGCACACATATTACCTCTTCCAGTCAGGTAGGTGCAACAGTTGCGGATGACATTCGTTCGTCTTCTTTCCTGGCAGGTTTCTGGGCGCTTTCGTTGATCTTCTTATTCTTGTTGATTCGTTTCCGCCGTTGGCAATTCTCCTTGGGCGCGGTATTGTCTTTGTTCCACGACGTATTGATTACACTTGGGTTCTTCTCTTTGCTGCATGGTTTGGTACCGTTCTCTTTGGAGATCGATCAGGCGATCATTGCTTGTATTCTGACGGTAATTGGTTTCTCGGTGAATGACACGGTTATTGTATATGACCGTATTCGTGAGTTTATCAATACGTTGTCAGGTCGTAAGAAGGAAGATGTATTCAACATGGCGATCAATACGACCCTAAGCCGTACCTTGATCACTTCGGGTACAGTATTCTTGGTGGTACTCTTGTTGTTCCTCTTTGGCGGTAGCGCCATTAAAGGGTTCGCATTTGGTATGTTGGTTGGTATGTTCTTCGGAACTTACTCTTCCGTCTTTATTGCCTCTGCGTTTGTAATTGACTTGACCCGTGAAGACATTATTTCTGGTAAAGCAACCGTAACGGCGGCAAAACCGGAAGCTGCTGCAGGAAAAGCAGTTGCGAAATAAGTCAAACATCGGTTTTATTAAATATGCATTACCTCCGATTCAAACTTAAGGGTTTGGGTCGGAGGTTTTTTTTCTACAAATGCTGGACCTACAAATGTTCGACTTCTCCGAAGTCGGGATGATTTGGGTTCTTCTGTTCGTATTATGAAGATTTTTTGATGCTTGAGATTTTATCAAGGATTTGTGGTAGCGTGTAAATTCTATTGGCGGGGTGACTGAAAAAGTCGCCCCGTCAATAGAATTTACGCATTAACACGGGACTTAAAGAGGCTTCAGTTGATGCGTAAATAAAAAGCGCCGCACAGATTTGATCCTGTACAGCGCTTTTGCACTTTATTTTATTCGTATGCTTACCCAAACAGCAGTTTAAGCATCGGCCTTTTTATCGGCTTCTTCTTCTGCAGGCGGGGCAACTTCTGGTATTGTTGGTGTTTCTGCTGTAGCAACGGTTGATTGTTCAGCGGGCACTTCTGCAGGTGTTTCAGCAGGCGTCTCTACCACTACTTCTGCTGGCGTTTCAGCGGGTGCCTCAGTGGGCGTCTCAACAACGGCTTCAGCGGGTGTTTCAGCAGGTGTTTCTACAGGTGTTTCAGCAGGTGTTTCAGATTTTTTGCTCATCGCCTCTGCTACATCTTCCATTTTATCAATCACCTGATCGAGTACTTCCTGGGCCTTTTCCACGGCAACAGATGCAACGGCTTTGGCGGTATCCAGGGCATCCAGCAATACATCGCCAATTACGGTGGTTGCTGCTTCAAACAAGGAATCATCTTCTTTTGCGCCTTCTGTTTTCGGTGTTTTCGTACGAATACCGGCCGCAATTTCAGATTTCACTTGTTCTTTGGCTTGTTCTATTTTTTGTTTTTCGGCCTCTTTTTCAGCGCGTTTGTTTTCTTTTTCCTTTGCAATGTTCGATTGTTTTTCGACATCTGCTTTGGTGCGCGTCATTTCCGCCATTTTCTCGTGTTTGGAAGCAAGGCGTTCTTCCACCATTTTAATTTTGGCCATCCGGATTTGGGCTTCGAGCTGACCTTCTGTCGCATTTACTTTTTTGCGTTGGAAAGCCAGTTCTTCTTCGTCGCGGCGGATGCTATCTTCCATACGTTTGATGGCTTCATCCAAACCACCGAGGCGGCGTTCGTGGCGATCCGTCACAGAGCCTTCGTTGGCTTCTTTGCCGAACTTGCGTTCTTTGGCTGCTTTAAACGCACCATCAATGCGATCCCACAGTTTATTGCGGTGTTCGTTGCTCATTTTAGCATCCCGGTAGCGGCGTTGCATTTGTTTGAGGTCTTCAAACACACTGTTTAGTTTAGCACCACCAGCGGCGATACGTGCTTCAATATCATCAAGGGCTTTACCGAAGTCTTCAAAAACCTTTTGAGAGGCTTGCGTAAATTCTTCATTTACCCGTGCACGCAATTTTTTCAGGTCTTCAAACAGCACATTGATGTTATCGCGCAAAGTATCGGCATGTTCGCGGAACAGGTTGCGTTCGCGTGATTGGCCTTGCACCTTATCCCAAAATGCTTTCAAGCCATCCCACATTTTTGCATCATAATTGCTCAATGCCTGTATTTTCTCCTTGAATTCTGCCAGTTCCTGTTGGTAAGCAGCATGAAGTTTGGAGGAGAGTACCGCAAAATGCCATTCAGTTTGTGCACGTTGAATAATATCACCGCGTACAACCTTCAGGTCATCAGGCAACAAACCCTCTGTTACAGAAAGTTCGCGTTCGAGTGCGCCATGGCCCTCAGGAAATTCAACGGCGGTACCATTGCGCCATTCTGACATCATTTTGTTGGCAAACTCTTCGGAGACAATTGCTTCCGGAAAAGTGTACAGCAGCACCTTATTGGTGTCTGCCTGGAGTTCCAGGGCAATCAGTACCTTCTCTTCCTGTGCGTTGGTCCCCCAAATAACTAACTTGTTCTTCATGTGAAACTGCTTTACGATTGACGATATTCAAGTGCATTCAAAATAAACTGTGTGATTTAGTCCGTTGCGCTGCAAAGTTAGCTGCTTGCTACGGTTTTTTTGACTTTCAGTTTTAAAATTCCTTGTGCTAAAAGGTATTCTGCAATTTGTACCGCATTGGTAGCGGCACCTTTGCGCAAATTATCTGAAACGATCCACATATTCAGGGTATTTTCCTGACTTTCATCACGGCGCAAGCGGCCAACGAATACGTCATCTTTATCGTGGGCCATCAAAGGCATCGGATATCCTGCATGTTCAGGATCATCCACCACTACAATACCTGGTGCATTTTCGAGCAATTGACGTACTTCCGCCAGGTCAAAATCGTGTTCAAATTCTACATTTACCGCTTCTGAATGTCCGCCAATGACCGGCACGCGTACCGTCGTAGCGGTAAGTCGGATGGTGTCATCTCCCATAATTTTACGGGTTTCGTTCACCATTTTCATTTCTTCTTTAGTGTACCCGTTTTCGGTGAATACATCAATTTGTGGAATCAGGTTGAGGTCTATTTGGTAGGTATAAGCGCGGGTTCCGGTTTTACCTTTCCGTTCGTTCATCAATTGCTCTACCGCTTTAACCCCGGTGCCGGTTACCGATTGATAGGTACTTACCACCACCCGTTTGATTTTGTAGCGATCGTGCAACGGCTTTAACGCTACGACCATTTGAATGGTGGAGCAATTGGGGTTGGCGATGATGAAGTCTTTTTTTGTCAATACACCCGCATTTACTTCCGGAACGATCAGTTTCTTTTCCGGATCCATGCGCCAGGCGCTGCTGTTGTCGATTACGACCGTTTTTACATCGGCAAATTTGGGTGCCCACTCTTTGGAAACACTGCCACCTGCCGAAAAAATGGCGATATCCGGTTTTTTACCGACCGCCGCGTCCATGCTTATAATTTTATAACGTTTCCCTTTAAATTTGATGGTTTTACCCACGGAGCGCTCGGAAGCGACCGGGTATAATTGTGTTATTGGGAAATTGCGCTCCTCGAGTACTTGAAGCATTTTTGCGCCTACCAAACCGGTAGCTCCTACCACTGCTACTTTCATTTATGTCGAAAATTGTTGATTCCTGGCCAAGCAGGGTGAAAAAACAGGCAAAACAAACGGCTGCAAAGATAAGGGAACAAAAGATTCTCATGCAAGCATTCCAGTGGATGTACGCAAAGCATAATGATAAAAAAACCTTATTGGCGGTTGATCTGCGGATTTTGTGGCTTGTCAGGCAGGGGTAATGCCATCTCTACAAGCCTAATGTTGTATTTGTACTTTTTTACTTAAAATTCCGCAATTGGTTTGTGCCTTCAAAAGATAAACGCCCGAGGGCAAATTTGCAACTTGTATTTGGCGTGCATCCCATTGCCCTTGGGCCGATTGATACACCGTTTTACCCGTAAAATCGTATAAGCGCAATTGTTCTATATATGCCTCCCCGTTTAAATGGACGTTCAAGTTGTTGGATGCCGGAGAGGGGTACACAATCAAATCTTCGTTGGTGGCTGCAGTTGGTTGTGCGGTGCGGGTTTGCCGCAAAGGTATTTGTAAGGTGGTTTCCTGGCAACTGTTGCGTTCGCCGGTAGCATCCATTAATTGTGGCAGTTCCAAGGTGATTTCTGCCATTTCGGTACCGGGTTTGCCTCCGTGTACAATATCAATAATGATAAAGTCGAGTTCGGCTACCACGCCACTCCCCGAAACGGCTTGCCCATTGGTACGGGTGAATGCCGTTTCCAGCCTGCCCGGCCCCGCTTTTTTAGCCATCCAAACAGAGGGGCTGGTATAATTGATCCAGGTATCGGGTAAATATTGCAGATTTAACGCGGAGTCTACGATATTGCTAGCAAGTTAAATATCAAAAGTAAATCCGTATAAGTCTACCACCGGAAAATTGGGATTGCCGATGGATACCGCTACCCGCACCAAATCGCCCTTGCCGGGATTGGGCGTAAGGAGGTTTAAAGAAAATGGTATGCCCTTGCCTATGCTGGGTGGGTTGGGCGTAAACTGGTGGGTTTGGCCGTAAAAGGCGTGCAGCGCAGCAGTATCAGTGGCCGTGATTTGTCCATTCCCATCGCTGTCTGCATATTTTAAATCGGTGGCACCTGTAAATGGATTGTCCCAATTGGTCCCAAACTGTCCGTACCATTCCAATTGGGCATTGGGACGGTCATAGCCCGGACTTCCAAGGGCATTGCCTAAGCGGAGCAGGTCGCGGTTGTTGACCATGCCATCGTTGTTTAAATCGCCCGTCCACACGCAGTTTTGCAGACAATAAGGAGGCTCGGTTGCGTTAACCTCCGTCACCGTCATCGTTATTTTTTCTGTGCTGCATTGTCCGTTGGCGCTCACACAGTATTTTAACTCAAAATCATCCGTGCCTTCGAAATTTGCAACGGGCGTATAGATCAATAAATTATTCCCTGCAACCGTTTGGCCATTGATCGTTTGGCTGGTGAAGTCGGGTAAAAAGGTGCATTTTCCGTGTTTGGGTGCTTGCGTCACTTCAAAAGTGAAGGCGGTGAACGGAATTTTATAGTCTAAAACAAATGGGGTGCTGATGGGGGTGGTAAAATGATACGCCGGGTATCGCGGGGCCTGATTGCCCACAACAACATACACGGGAGCGATTTCAAGATCGGGAACATTCATATTCCCGATTTTGTAATAAAAAGTAGCAACCCCGCTGAAATTGGGTTTGGGGGTAAACGTCACGGTACCTGCGCTGGAGGTGCCCGAAATGGTACCCGGCAAATTGGCAGGAACCGTCCAGCCTTTTACCATTAAATTGCCGATATCATTGGAGCGTACATTAAACGTAATAGGCTGTCCTACAGGCGTATAAACCAGGTCGGTCACGGCCATTACATTTGGCGTGGGGGTTTGAAGTACTTGAACGAGCACGGTTTTATAAAAAGGCATACCCCAGGTAGTGTTGATCAAGGTAAATTGATCATTGCCCGAAAAAGATGCATTGGGCTGATAATGCAGTACTTGTCCACCTGAAATAGTCAAGATCCCATTGGCGGGTGCCTGAAAAACCTTGTACCCATCGACCGTCATGGGTATTTTAAGTGATTTTCCTTTTTTGATGGTTAAAAGAAGGGTATCACTTGGGAGTGCCTGGTTGGGGTGAACGCCAATGATGACCTGCTCTGTTTTGCAATAATGGGTGGAATCGCATACAACATAATGCAGGTGGGCTCGGCCGGTAAAGCCAGTCGCAGGGGTAAAAATGATTTTTTGATTGCTGATGCTGGCCGTACCATGATTGACCAACGGGATACTGTGTAGGTTTAGTGGGCCGTTGTTGCTTTGGTCGTTGGCGCGTACATCGACCGTAACGGGCTGATCCACGGGGGTAAAAGTATAGTCCGTTTTTGATTTAATCAGGGACGGATAAACCGAAACCTGATATGCGCGATATGTTAAAAACGGATAACTGCCGATGTAATTTACTTCGAGCGTAAAGGTGTCTAGGCCGGTAAATCCATTGTGGGGGGTATATCGTATTTGGTATTTGTAGGGAAGTCCGTTGCCACCAGCGCTCAGGATGTTAATTTGCACTGCGCCGTGTTTTGCCTGTGGACTTATCTTGAGTACACTCATATTGAGTCCAGAAAGCGTATCGTAAACGGCGACGTTCCGGGCGGTAACCAGCGGGAAATAAGCACTGCTGCTTGTTTGGGCCCACAAATGTGATCTTGCGGACAACAATAGCATGGCCAATAAGGCCCAATATTGGACTTTTCGCCTGGTTAAAGATAATTTCATGGTTGCGTATTCAAAAGACCATCAAAAATAGACAAAATTTAACACTATAAAATAATTTCGCATGTAATTTTTTTAACAATTAACAAGGTGCTGGCAACCCCGAACCACCGAATTGCATCAGACCCAATACATGAAGTCAAAAAAGAACATCCACGACAAGGCTTTACACAGTAATAAGGTATTTCAAACGCTTGTTTGTTTGGAGGTTCCGGTGCGCAAACGGCTCTTGCGCATGCTGGCTGCACCAGGTTTTAATCAAAGTAAAACTTTGCTAGCGTTGTGTGAGATTTTGGTGGATGCCTTAACACAATCAGATACAGGATTTGAAAAGGCGGCCGTGTGGAAGCAGTTATTTGGGCGTAAAGCCTATGATGACGTCGTTTTTCGGAAATATTGTTCCGATTTATTAAAGTTAATTGAAGCGTTTTTAGCCAACGAAAACCTGTTCTCTTCTGAAGAGGAGCAGGCTATGTTGACACTCGATTATGTGGTAAAACACCGTGTTGAGCCCCTCTTTTCGAGTGCGTTGCGGCAGGCGCGTGCATCGCTTGAAAAGCAGGTATATCGCACCGTCGATTATTACTACAAGGCCTATGCGATCGAACGGCAGTATTATCAAATGATGGATTTTGATGTAAAACTGGATGTTCGGGCCAATCTGGAAGAAATTTCCCGAAACCTGGATTTGTTTTACTGGATCGAAAAACTCAAACTGTATAGCGCAGTGTTGAGTCAGCAAAAAACGGGTACCCACCAATATGACCTTGATTTTATTCAGGAAATTGTGGCGCATTTGCAGGTTTATCCAGTGGAGTCGGCGCCCGAATTGGCGGTATATTATTATTCATTTCTGACCTTGTATGAGCCGGACAAGGTGGAGTACTACTACAAACTGCGGCATTTGTTGGATACATACGGAAGGAGTATGCCCCAACAGGAGGCCATTGAGTTGTTTGATTCGGCACTCCATTACTGCACAGGCCAACTTAATAAGGGCAACCGCGTATTTTTACAGGAATATTTTGATGTGTTTGAGGATGCGATCAATAAGGAGGTGTTCATTATTCAAGGGGAATTGGCGCCCTGGCGGCTCAACAATGTAGTTGGCGTTGCCTTGCGCCTGGGCAAATTGGAATGGGCTGAGGCCTTTATTGAAGCACACAAGCAGTATTTGCCCACCGAAACCCGCATCAATACCTATACGTTCAACCTGGCCAGGGTGTACCGATACCAGCAGAAATATGATAAAGTATTAGCTACCTTGCGCAATATTGAATACGAAGACATCGGGTACAACTTGATTTCAAAGGCGATGCTCACGATTACTTATTACGAATTAGCAGAATTTGATACGCTTGATTCTTTACTCGAATCTTTTCGGGTATTTCTCAACCGGCATAAAAACATCCCCCAACAAACCCGCAAAATATACCTCAACCTGATTAAATATACCCGTCGCATGACGCGCCTGGCACCGACGGACAAAGCCGGCGTTACGGCACTCATCGAGGAAATAACCCTGGAAAAAGCCAATATTGTCAACCACGAATGGTTGCTTGAGAAATTGGCCATTTTAGCCTAGGCCTGCGCACAAAGCGACGACCTTCCTTGGGGCAATTTTTTACCAGACCTTGCGTTTCCTTGATCGCTTCAATCTGATAAAAAACAAACTATGAAGGCCATCCTGCATCGATTATTTTTCCTGCTTTTCTTGTTTTCTACGGGGCTGTTGCTTGCCCAACCAAAGTCCAAACCAGCAGGCACCCTTGCTCCGGCAGCGGCGCTCCAACTCAAAGCCGCCGAAGATACCCTGGCATTATTGGCCTATGCGGTGGTGAATGACTCCATTGAAAAAGAACGTTTTGCGGCTTGTAAGGTGTTGATCAAACAACTGGTACAAAGCCTAAAAATTGAAAACTCGTTTAAGTACCAATTTGATCGACTTCAAAGCATTTCTATCTTGACGCCGCCCGACAGTAGTTTTCGCATTTTCTCCTGGCAATTGTATGTGAATGATTCGACCTACCGCTATTATGGCGCGATTCAAATGAATCAGTCGGCACTAAAGTTATTCCCGCTTATTGATCGGAGCGCCGAAATGGAGCCACCGCCTACGCATGATCAGTTGGCGCCCGAACGTTGGTTTGGGGCTTTGTACTACAATTTGCGCCAATTTGATACCAAAGAAGGCAAAAAATACCTGCTTTTTGGGTTTGATGTACCTGATTTCTTTTCGCGCCGGAAAGTGATTGATGTGCTTTCTTTTGATAAAAACGGCAATCCGGTATTTGGTGCACCCGTTTTTCAAAGACAACCCGATAAAATACCCGCAGAACAACGCCTTTTCTTTGAATATGCTGCGGATGGTTCGATTAAGGTAAACTGGGATGAACAATATAAGATGGTGTTATTTGACCACTTAATCGCCATTCCAAGCCCGCACGGTCGGGGCATTGCCTATGTGACGGATGGTAGTTATGATGGTTTAAAATTGGAAAAAGGGGCCTGGAAGTTTGTTTCGCAGGTTTTTCACGATCAAATGGATGAGGCTCCTCGACCAGAACCGATTCTGGATGCCAGAAAAGACAAAGACATTGTAGGAAAGCCTAAGAAAATGCCTAAAAAGAAGGATTAAAAGGCTTTTAAAACATAACCATGCGTCATCCCGAATTTTGGTGAAAACTAAAATTCGGGATGGCGCTGTTCTACAAATGT
>Ga0247831_1005243_pt1 | contig 16415 bp, 14 predicted proteins | sample LaCruzMarch2015__9_FD_192406 | JGI IMG/M metagenome (GOLD analysis project Ga0247831, IMG submission 192406) | Freshwater microbial communities from meromictic Lake La Cruz, Castile-La Mancha, Spain - LaCruzMarch2015_1m | ecosystem: Environmental > Aquatic > Freshwater > Lake | place: Spain... | reverse complement strand
CGCCCCCTCGCTCCACCTGCACTACAGAACCTGTGTCGCGTCGCAAGCGTCTTGCATCAGCACGAAACCAAACGAAAATCACCCCACCATCCGCATGATGGTTTTAACGAATCAGCGGACATCCCCCAGGAACACCAGCGGTGCCTTGCCTTGCTTGGAGATGACATTGAAGGACTCATGGCGAGTCAACCAGCCACCTTCGCGCGGCACGGGTTGGACTGCGTAGTTCTTGGCTTCGTCGGCAACCACAGCGGTGAGCGCGAGGGCGAGGAAAAGTGAGGTAAGCTTGATCATAAAGGAGCCGATCATGGGTGGCAGCGTGAAATTTGGAAAGCGCAAATGCACCCATGTTTGCGATCAAGCTACACCCCCAGCTTCCGCTCCAGCGCTTCCTCCATCGCCTTATCCATGAGCAGCACGGCCAGGCTTTGCGTGGCATCGTCGAGCTGGGCGTTGGCTTTCTTTAGCGCACTGGCGTCGTGGCGCTCGGCAATCAATAGTGCACGCACGTGCTCGGCGGCGGCGAGGATCTGCTCGCGATCACTGGCGGGCACTTCGTCGCCCAGCTGCGCCAAGGCTTCGTCCACGGCTGGCAGCAGTTCCTCGGCTTTCAGTTTCGCTTCGGTCCAGATGCGCTCGTTCATGTCATCAAAGGCATACTCGACACTTTCAGCGATCATGGCTTCGACCTTCGCATCATCGACATCGACGGCGGTGTTTTGAATCTGCAAGATCGTGTCCTGACCGCTGGCGGTGTCGCGGGTGAGCACTTCAAGGATGCCGTTCGCGTCGATCTTGAACTGCACGCCGACACGAGCACTGCCCTTGGGGCCCGCAGGAAACGGAACCTCCACGCGACCGAGTTCCCAGTTGTGCTTGGCCAGTTCGCGCTCGCCTTGCAGCACGCGAATCAACATGGTGCTTTGGTGAGTGACGGCGTTGGTAAACATCTCACCTGCCTTGCAGGGAATCGTGCTGTTGCGCGGAATGATGATGTTCATCAAGCCACCGAAGGTCTCGATGCCGAGCGACAGCGGCGTTACGTCCAGCAGCACTACATTGCGCAGGGCACCGCTCAACATGCCCGCCTGAATGACGGCCCCCTTGGCAATCGCTTCATCAGGATTCTGCGAGGTATCAGGCTCGCGGTTGAAGATGTCTTGCGCGATCCTCCGCACCAAGGGCATGCGCGTGCTGCCGCCGACGAGGATGACAGCATCTAAGTCCGCAGGCTTCAGCTTCGCATCCGTCAGTGCCCGCCAGCAATGGGTGCGAGTCCGTTCGGCCCAAGGCGCAGCGACCTTGTCCAAGGCACCGCGGGTGAACTCGACGCTCAGGCTTTGGCCCTGCCAGAGGAAGGGAAGGTCGATGCGCGCACTCGTTTCGGTGGATAGTCTTTTCTTCGCTTCCTCAGCGGCACCGATCAGCCGCACCCGCACATCACTGGGCAATTGATCAAACCAAATGCCCACACTGGTGGCCCAGCTTTCCCAGACGTGCAGCGCGATCAGACGGTCGATGTCATCGCCACCCAGTTGCGTATCGCCAGCGGTGGCGAGCACTTGGAAAACGCCATCGCGCATTTCCAAAATCGACACGTCGAAGGTGCCACCACCGAGGTCAAACACGGCGATCTTTTTCTGCTCCTCCAGCTTGTCTAAACCATAGGCCAAGGCCGCTGCTGTTGGCTCGGCCAGGATGCGCTCTACGGTCAGTCCAGCGAGTTCACCCGCGCGCTTGGTCGCGGCACGCTGAGCATCGTTGAAGAAGGCGGGCACAGTGATGACGGCACGCGTGATGGTCGCGTCCATGGCCTTTTCCGCGATGGCACGCAGGTGCTTCAAGATCTCTGCCGAAACCTCCATGGGGGACACCGCGAGCGCTCTCAGATCGTAGGGCGGCACCCATTCCCCCTCCCCCGCGCGACGGCCGATCAGGCGCTTCACCGAGGTCACCGTATGGGCCGAGTCCACCGCCTGCTGTCGAAGCGCCGGAGCACCCACCGTGATGCTGGCTTCGCCATAGTGCACGACCGACGGCGTGCTGCGTTGGCCATGCTCGTCTGCCAGCAGAATGGGAAAGCCACTGTCCACCACGCCGACCAGGGAATTCGTCGTGCCGAGATCAATGCCGAGAATGTAATCGTGGGCCATGGAAGAGAAAATGACGATTGACAGATGAAGCAGTGATGAAGGTCAAAAAGGCAGAGTTCGCTCTATACGTCCATATGTGCCTCGGGCTTCTTTTGTCATTCCAGCATTGATCACACGTCTGTCTTGTCCTTCGTGTCCTCGCGCTTCAAGGGGCGGCTCCGGCTGGTGCCCGGCAGCGCGGTGAGGAAAAAATAGCGCGGTGACTTCAGCAGGTCACCGACCTCGCGCGTGGCCACGGCGCTGAGAATCTGCCTCAGCTTGTCCTGCGCGCCGGGCGCATGGTCCAACCGATCCTCCAGCCAGCGCAGCACGCGCTTGTTCGCATTGAACTCGATGGCGAGAGTGCCGATGTTCAGCAGCAGCGCGACCACGCAGGCAGCCGCAAAAATGATCAGCCCGAAACGTGCAGGACGCTTCAAGAAAACAATGATGCTCAGCGCTGCTGCCGCTGCTGCGACAGGCAGGTAGCGGGAGAGGCTGATGCAGGTCTGCCGCCATTCGAGAGCGCCTTTCTCTTCGCCTTGCTGAAGGGCATGCGCGGCCTCATGTAGGGCCACGCCCCAGGCAGCTAGATCGTAGCCATCATGCGTCTCGCTGCGCAAAAACAATCGCCGCCGCTTGGGGTCGAAGTAGTCACTGACCACGGCGTTGTGCTTCACGATCACGACATCATGCACCTCGTGCGCGACGAGGAACTCGGCTGCAATGTCGGCACCCGTCTTCTTCTCCGGAGCCTGTGCACGACGCCCCAGCGCCATGTGTTGCTCGTAGCGGGACAGCGCATACCTCGTGACGCCGAAGCCGAGAACGAGCACGATGATGAAGATGACAAGCATGAGCGAATGGTGGCGCGTGGAGGTGGGGAGACAAGAGGACAATCGTTGAAGCGGGGTGTGCTTGAGCAAGACCGACCCAATATCCTACGGCTCCAAACACTCACCGACTCACAATCCCTCTGGATGCCTTGGCTGGAAGCCTTTCAGACTGCGGTCCGTCCTGCGCCAGCGCGGGCCGACATCGCGACTGCCATCGCCGCCTGTGTCAAAGCGCAGACCTGCGATCACCAGGAACGCGTGCCCCTTCTTTGCGTAGACCGTGATCCATTCGCCCTCGCCTTTTTTACCATACTTGCGGAGGCCACTGCTCGGCAGCGGCGAGTCCAGCAAACCCGCATGATGCAGCACATAAGAAACGGAACCCGAACAGTCGTAGGCAGTGTCTTCGATCTTCGAGTGACCACCACCACGCCGGTAGGGTTTGGCTTTGATGCGATTGGCAGCGGTGATGGCGAGCATCACTTTTTCAGGCAGATTTGCCGGTGGCACAGCTTGATCGCCCAGCAGCAGGCTGGTCTTGCCAGAATTGTAGTCGTAGCTGTAAACATGCTTCTTGGACGAGGAGCACTGCACGAGCAGAAGGCTCATCAATACCGGCAGAACGAAACGGAAAATCATGGGCGGTCATCTATCATGCTGACGGCATTCCACACAAGCATTTCGTGCATCTGCCCGCGAGCGTGCTAAGCGATGACTGATGCTGATTTCGGAGATTTTTTATTCGGTGCAAGGGGAAGGCACGCTGGCGGGCACGCCCTCCGTGTTTGTGCGCACGTCCGGCTGCAACCTGCGCTGCCGTTGGTGCGACACACCTTACGCGTCCTGGAAACCCGAGGGCACTGAGATGAGCATGGGGCAGATTTTGGAAGCGGTGCAGGTGCACCCGACACGATTCGTGGTAGTGACGGGTGGTGAACCGATGATCGCCAAAGAAATGCCAGCGCTGCTAGCGGCTCTGCGCGCAGCGGGAAAGCACATCACGATCGAAACAGCAGGGACGGTCCCTCCCAGCGGAGTCCCCTGCGACCTTGCCTCCATCAGCCCAAAGCTGGGCAACTCCACCCCCGGCGAGGAAGCTGGGGCCTGGGCGGACAAGCACGAGCGCACACGGTTGCAGCCGGCGGTGTTGGCCGAGTGGTGCACCCACTATGCCGTGCAGCTGAAGTTCGTCATTTCGACCCAGGCCGACCTGATCGAAGCCTCAGAAGTCGTCACCTCCATTGGCGTGGCGATCCCACCCGAGCAAGTCTTGCTGATGCCCGAAGGAATCAGCGCCGAGGCCCTGCGCAGCCGAAATGTGCTGATCATCGAGGCGTGCAAGGCGCATGGCTACCGCTACAGCCCACGCCTGCACATTGACTTGTTCGGGAACAAGCGCGGGACGTGACCCCGGTAGGCTGGCCTCTGGCGCTGAGCGCGCCTGCTCGTCGCCCGCTCTTAGCGGTCCAAATCAAGTTGAGAACTATCCGCTTGCATGTGCGACGCATTCTCATTAGATAATGAAACGCTATCTCATCAAGGGAATGCAACATCCTCTGTTGAGACTGCGTATCGAACTCAGAACCCCAGACAACCCCCACTCAATCATGATGAAACGCACTGTGGCCGCTGCCCTCCTCGCTCTTGGCCTTTCCATCGTATCCAGCGACGCTCACGACCGCCGCTTTGTTTATAGCTACGAAACCATCGGCATGCCCAAGGGGCTGTGGGAGTATGAGCAGTGGATGACTTGGAAGTCCTTCGCCAACAAGGACCGCTTCGACTTCCGCCACGAGTTTGAATATGGCATTAGCGACACGCTCACCATCGACATTTACCTGGCCGACTGGCGCTATGAAAGCTTCGACAATGGAGAAGGCGAGGCGGACTATCGCCGCAGCGGTTTCGCTTTGCGCCAGCAATTGACCGATCCGAACAAATCCTTCCTCGGCTCCGCGCTGTATGGCGAAGTGCTGGTGGGCGACGAGATGGTCGTGCTGGAAGGCAAGATCTTGCTGCAGAAGAACTTCGGTCCGCTGATCGCTGTCTATAATGGCGTGATCGAGGCGGAATGGGAAGGCGGCAGCCTGAGCAACCTGGACGAGCAAGTGGGTGTGTGGGAGAACATCGTGGGCCTGAGCTACCAAGTGAACCCGAACTTCTTCCTCGGCGTAGAAGCGCTGCACGAAGTGGAGTTCGCCGATTGGAGCGACGCGGGCGACCACGTTGTCTCCGTGGGTCCGAATGTCTCCTTCCGCAAAGGCAACTTCTTCGCCACCGCCGCCTGCCTTTTTGAAACAACCGGGGTCGAAGGCGAAGCCGAGACTCAACTCCGCTTGATCGCAGGTTTCTCTTTCTAACACCCACACTTTTTCTCTAGATGCGCAAGACCTCATACCTAACCCGTGCACTGCTGGTCGTCACAGCCCTCTCGGGTGGGGCATGTGTGTCTCTGGAGCAGGCCGCCCCGCTCCCTGAAACCCTGCCTGCCGCCATGCGCGTCGGCACGCCTTCACAATTGGCCTTGGGGCGTGAGATTTATGTGACCAAATGCGCGGCATGCCACAGCGTGGAGCCGGTGAGGAAGTATTCCTTGGCACAGTGGGAGCACGAGATTCTGCCGGAAATGGCCGAGGAGACGAATCTGAATGAGCACGACACAGCGGCGGTGCGGGCCTATGTTGTATCGGTGCTCAAGTCGCCAGTGACCGAGGGTTGAAGAAACAGGCGTTATTGGCTTTGTGTCAGCTCCCCAAACGGGACTAGCCATAAAGGCCGGATTTTCACGGGAAGGCATCTTTTGGCTTTTCATTTAACATAGCCTAATTAATGTCCGCGCAGCAGTTGCGAGCTGTTGAATCTCTCCCCACGATCACTCCCATGCAGTTCACCTTTCCCACCGCCCTCAATTTAGGCCGTGAAACCGCCGACGGATTCCACCAGGAACTCCTGCGTGGCCTGACGCACAAGCTGAACAATTTGCTGGCTGTTATTCAGGGCTTCAGCAGCCTCATCCTCATGAACGAGGATACCGACCCTGGTGTGCTGGAAAATGTGCAGCACATCCGCGAAGCCTCGGTGAACATGTCCGCTTTGAGCGAGCGCATTCGAGGAGCTGGCGGTTGCGCCAAGGTCACCCCTCAGCCTTTGAGCCTGAATGAATATCTGACGGTGATCGACGCCGCCGTGCGCGAGCCGTTCACCAAGGCAGGCGTCGCTTTCGACATCGAAGTGCAGCCAGGGCTTCCTCAGGTCATGGTCGATCCGACCAAGTTCAAGGACGTGCTTACCGAGTTGCTCAAGAACGCGGCGGAAGCGGCCCAAAAGGGCAACGGTCGCGCCTTGCTCCGCGTCTGCGGCCCAGGCGTGATCACGCCCACCACGGAGAAGCGCATCGACATCCTGGTCAGCAATACCGGCTCCAGCATCGCCCCTGAGAAGCTGGCCGAAGTGTTCCGCCCCTTCCAAGGCAGCAAAAACAGCAATCACCTGGGCCTGGGCCTGACTATCGCGGCCATGCTCTCGCACATGATGAATCTCCAGCTGGGCGTGCATTCCGAGAACTTCACCACCACCTTCTGGCTGAGTTGCCCGACGGCCTGAGGCACCAGGCAGGCAACAGCCCCAGCAGAGTGGGAGTTGATTCACTGCGCGCTCGTGTTCGTGGCAAGACAGCGCTTGGTGGAACGTTTCAGCACGCTCCACCATGCATGTTGCTTCGCTCGCTCTCCTCTGCGCTTCCTTCCTCTTTTGTCAGGTTACTTTCGCGGCGGAGAAGCGCCCGAATCTTCTGTTCATCCTGGTCGACGACCAGTCGCCCTTCGACCTGAAGATCTACAACCCGAAGTCTAAGCTTCAGACGCCCAACTTAGAACGTCTCGCCGCACGGGGCATGGTTTTTGACGGTGCGTATCACATGGGCTCCTTTAGCGGGGCGGTATGCATGCCCTCGCGACACATGATCATGAGCGGACGCACGGTATGGCATCTGCCGCCCGCGCCTTGGGGGGCCAAGACCAGCCCGCCCGCGCTGGAGCAGCAGACCATCCCCGCCGTGTTCAATCGCGCGGGCTACGCCACCATGCGCACCTGCAAAATGGGCAACAGCTACGAGGCCGCGAACAAGCTCTTCACCGTGCGCAAGGACGCCACCAAACGCGGCGGCACGGATGAAACCGGCAGCACTTGGCATGGCGATCAGGTGATGAACTACCTCATCGAACGCGAATCCACGAAAGACACGAAGCCCTTCCTCATCTATTACGGCTTCTCGCATCCGCATGACGAACGTGACGGCAAGCCTGAACTGCTGGCAAAATACGGTGCCACCAACCACACCGACGAAAGCACACCTCCCTCGCCGCATGCCTCGCAGCCAGCGCTGCCCGAGAATTACCTGGCGAAGCATCCCTTTGACAACACAGACATCGGCGTGCGCGATGAGGTCGCTGTCAGCGGCGTGTGGCAGCGCCGTGATGAAGCCACCATCCGCAATGAGCTAGGTCGCGAGTTCGCGTGCAGTGAGAACATCGACATTCAAATCGGACGCGTCTTGCAGAAGCTCGAAGCCACAGGCGAACTCGCCAACACCTACATCATCTACACCGCCGACCATGGCATTTCCATTGGACGGCACGGATTGATGGGCAAACAGAACCTCTACCAGCACACGTGGCGAGTGCCTTTCATCGTCACTGGCCCTGGCATCAAGGCGGGCAGCCGGGCGGAGGGAAACATCTACCTCCTCGACGTGCTGGCCACTCTATGCGATCTCGCCGGGATCGAAGCGCCGACCACCAATGAAGGCCTCAGCTTCAAGCCCGTTCTGGAAGGCAAAACCAACCGCCTGCGTGACGTGCTCTACGGGGCCTACAGCGGCGGCAGCAAGCCGGGTATGAGAGCGGTGAAGCAAGGCGACTGGAAGCTGATTCAATATGAGGCCCCAGATCGCGGAGTGAAGGTGACGCAGCTTTTCAACCTCGCCGACAATCCGCATGAACTGCTGCCTGAGCATGGCACGCCCAACCTCGCCAATGACCCTGCGCACGCCACCAAGCTGGCTGAGATGCAAGCCTTGCTACTGGCCGAGATGCGGCGGCTAGACGACCCCTACCGCTTTAGCAATCAACCCACAGACAATCTCCCCATGCCACCCGCCAAGGCACCGAAGGCAGGCAAGGGCAAAGCCAAGAAACAAGCTGAATAGTCAGACTGCCATGAGAACCCTGCTCGCCCTTCTCCTTTCATCCCTCGTTCTTCAGGGCCCGGCCTTCGCCGCGAAGCCCAACGTCGTTTTCATCCTCGCCGATGACTTGGGCTACTCCGACCTCGGCTGCTACGGGGGCGACATCGAGACGCCGAATCTCGACTCCCTCGCGAAGAGCGGCCTGCGCTTCACCCAGTTCTACAACACAGCCCGCTGCTGGCCCACACGTGGCGCCTTGATGAGCGGCTATTATGCGCAGCAGATTCATCGCGACGCCTTGCCGGATGTCGGCGGTGGCGGCCAGGGCGTGCGGCAGAAATGGGCGCGCCTGCTCCCAGACTTCCTCAAGCAAGAAGGCTACCGCAGCTATCACAGCGGCAAGTGGCACATCGACGGCAACGTGCTCGACAGTGGGTTCGATCGCTCGCTGGACATGAAGAACCAGGGCAACTTCTTCACGTCAAAAGGCAACTCCATTGACGATGTGCCGGTGACGCCGCCTGCCGATGAAAAGGGCTACTACGCGACCATCGCTACGGCGGACCACGCCATCGAATGCTTGAAGGACCACGCCGCGAACCACACGAACAAACCATTCTTCCATTACATCCCCTTCATCGCGCCACACTTCCCGCTTCATGCCTTGCCGGAGGACATCGCGAAGTATCGGGACAAGTATCTCGCCGGTTGGGACAAGATGCGCGAGGCCCGCTTCGCCCGACAAAAGGAGATGGGCATCACGAACACGACCCTATCGACTCTGGAGCGCGAGGTCGGCCCGCCTTACGCCTTTCCCGAAGCAATGGCAGCCCTTGGCTCGGGCGAAGTGAATCGCCCGCTGCCATGGGCCGAACTGACGGATGAACAGCACCGCTTCCAAGCCACCAAGATGGCCATTCACGCTGCCATGGTGGACCGTATGGACCAGGAAATCGGGCGCATCATCGCTCAACTCAAAAGCATGGGAGCCTTCGAGAACACGCTCATCATGTTCGCCTCGGACAATGGTGCGAGCGCCGAGATCATGGTGCGCAATGGTGGCCATGATCCCCAGGCTGCACCCGGCAGCGCAGGGAGCTATCTTTGCCTTGGGCCAGGGTTCTCCAGCGCCTGCAACACGCCGCACCGTCGGCACAAGACATGGGTGCATGAAGGCGGCATCAGCACGCCACTCATCGTGCATTGGCCAGCAGGCATTTCTAACAAAAACGAACTGCGCAGCACGCCTGCCCACGTGATCGACATCGTGCCCACCGTGTTGGAATTGGCTGGTGTTCAAAAGCCGCAGCAGTGGCAGGGCGAGCCCATCCCCGAGGCACCTGGCAAAAGCCTAGTGCCAGCCTTTGCCAAGGCCACGACCATCCCACGCGAAAGCCTATGGTGGTTCCACGAGGGCAACAAAGCCATCCGCGTGGGCGACTGGAAGCTCGTCGCTGCTGCTGACCAGCCCTGGGAACTCTACGACCTGAAAACCGACCGCGCCGAGCAGCACAATCTCGCTGCCCAAATGCCCGAAAAAGCCACCGAACTCGCCGCTGCTTGGCAAAAGCAAACCGATGCCTTCACGACGCTGGTGAAGAAGACCCTCGCTGATCAGCCGAAAGGCAAAGGCAAGGGCAAGAAGGCCAAAAAATAATCTGCCACCATGAAACGCATCCTCGCTTTCCTCTGCCTCTGCGCCCTCAGCCCTGCGCTCTTCGCCGCGAAGCCCAACATCCTCTTCATCGCCATCGACGACCAGAACGATTGGATCGGCCATCTCGGTGGGCATCCCATGGCGAAGACGCCGCACATCGACAAGCTCGCTGCTCGCGGCACCACGTTTCTGAACGCGCACTGCAACATGCCGCTGTGCAATCCTTCCCGCACCAGCTTGCTGCTCGGACTGCGCCCGACCACCACGGGCATCTACGGCCTCTCGCCCTGGTTCCGCACGCTGCCAGAGTGGAAGGACCGTGTGGCCCTGCCGCAGCACTTTGCCAACGCTGGCTATCTCACCGCCGCGACTGGTAAAATCTACCACGGTGGCACCGGCGGTGGAGGTGGTGGAGCCGGGAAGGGCAAAGGCAAGAACAAGGCTGCTGCCAAAGCACCGAAGGCCCAGGGCGAATTCCAGATCACCGCGCCCTATGGCGGTGTAGGCACTAGGCCGCCAAACAAACTCATTGGCGAAACACCCATGGGCAACAATCCCCTCATGGACTGGGGCGTGTGGCCCTTGGACAATGACGACACCGGCAAGGGCGACTATCAGGTCGCGCGCTGGACCGTGGAGCAGATCAAAGCCGCGCCGAAGGACAAACCCTTCTTCATCGCCGCCGGGTTCTTCCTTCCGCACGTGCCGTGCTACGCCACGCAGAAGTGGTTCGACTCGTATCCCGACGACGACAGCGTGCTGCCGAAGATCATCGAGAATGACCGCGAAGACACGCCGCGCTTCTCCTGGTATCTGCACTGGGAACTGCCGGAGCCGCGCCTGAAGTGGATCAAAGAAAACAACCAATGGCGCAACCTTGTCCGCAGCTACCTCGCCTGCACCAGCTTCGTGGACTCGCAGATCGGTCGGCTCACCACCGCACTGGAGGAGGCCGGAGTCGCTGACAACACCATCGTCGTCCTCTGGGGCGATCACGGTTGGCATCTTGGGGAGAAGGAGATCACAGGCAAAAACACGCTCTGGGATCGTGGCACCAAGGTCCCGCTCATCTTCGCCGGCCCCGGGGTCAAAGGCGGCCAGCGCTGCATGCAGCCTGCGGAGCTGCTCGACATCTACCCCACGCTCATCGACCTCGCCGGCGTGCCGAAGCGCGACGACCTGGAAGGCCTCAGCCTCGTCCCTCAACTTCAGGACGCCGCCACAAAACGTGACCGCCCCGCCATCACCAGCCACAACCAGGGCAACCACGGCATTCGCAGTGAACAATGGCGCTACATTCACTACGCCGACGGCAGCGAAGAACTCTACGACATGGTCAACGACCCCAACGAATGGCACAACGTGGCCGCCAAGCCCGAGAACGCCGCCATCATCGCCGAGCACAAAAAGTGGCTGCCGAAGATCGACGTGTCCCCCGCCCCGAACAGCGCCAGCCGCGTGCTCACCTATGACAAGGCAACGGACGAAGCTGTGTGGGAAGGCAAGACCGTGAAACGCAGCGATCCCATTCCGCAGTAACACAACGCCTTAACAGCAGGTCACTCCAGCGCTAGCACCTCGATCTTCTCGACCTGGGAAAGACCCGTCGGCAGGCCCGTGATCGCATCGTTTCGCTGAACCAGGCGACACACGCTATAAGCTGCCTGCCAGCGCGGCACTTCCTCGTCTGATTTGGCGAACTTCTCCAGCGCCATGCGCCCACCCAGCGTGCCATCCGGCTTAATCAGCCGTGGGAAGGCCAACCAGCGCGCCGCACGGACGGGCTGATAATGCGGCAGCCAGTGCTCCACATCCTCGTCGCGTGTCAGGTGCATCACATGGTCGTCGAAATACAATAAGTAACTTGTCTGCCCCGGCTCCAGGGCCGGTGCCGCCAACGCGCTCAGCTTCACAGGATCGAAGACAACCCACGGGCCAGCCGCCAAGCGTCCCAGCACCACGCCCGTGGCGAGCACGCTGATCACCACCACAGCCAGCGCGGGTCTGCACGTCAGGCACTCCTCCTTGACCGTGCTCACGGATCGTTCGGCACCTTCGCCCCCCTGCATTCCATAACCAAGAATAGGCACCCGTGCTAGCCAACTGCACACCGCATTCAGCAGCAGCCCCAGACCAGCCAGCGCGGCCAGCACCAGCGCCCAGTCCATGACCAGCCAGAACCGGCGGGTCGCCACATTCCCAGCCAGGCCACTCACCGCCATGCAGCCGACGACCGAGACACCGATCGCGAGCAGCACCAGCACCTCTGCACGACTGCGGCGTTGCAGCAATAAACAGGCACCGAGCATGAAAAGCAGCCAGCCAGGCAAGACCGTATCATGGTCCACCAGGTAGAATATCAGCAACCCAGTCAGCATCAGTGGCTGGGGAGAGCGCCAGCGCCATACCCCGACCACGCCTGCTAGGATCAAGGCGAGCGCCAGCAGCGTGCGCAGCACGGCGTCATCCATCTCCACGTAGCTCAGGCTTTGCCACGTCCCACGAAGCACATGCTTCACCACACGCCCGGGGTCCTGAGCCACCTCCTGCTTGAACAGATCCATGAAGTAACCGTAGCGTGCCTGCCAGTTGTCCGGTGAGAAGCCCTTCTCCATGGCCTTGCCCAGCAGCTCACCCGATAGCTTGCCATGAACCGGGTCCGCCATGCCTGCCAGCAGCTCCGCACTGTTCATGGAGATCGTGAACACTCCATTTCGCTGCTTCTGAAACACCATCCAAGGCACCAGCATGGCCGACGCCCCGAAGGTAAAGGCCACCACCATGAGCAGGTAGACGCGCCGCTGCCCGCGCGCCAGCAGCCCTAGCACCGCGATCAGCACCGCCGCCAGCGGCAGCGCCATCAGCACGTGACCCGCTGCCAAGTTCCCCAACCCCGCCAGCGCTCCGGCCAGCAGGCACCGCTTGATCGAGCGCTGCACCAGCGCTGCGGCAAGAGCCAGCGTGGCTACCGCCGTAAAGGCTAGCCCCGCATTCTCCGTCTGCACGGTGTGCCACTGGTGCAGATGATCGCTGCCAAAGCCCAGGTAGGCGACGGTCGCCAGCCCCGCCCAGGGATGCCGCAGCGCCTTGGACAGAGCAAAAACAGCCCCGGCCACCAGCCCCAGGCACAGCACGTTCAGCACCTTCACCCCTAGCAGTGAGGCACCGCCCAGCCCCATCATCGTCGCCGCCAGCAGCACCGCGTAGAGCGGACGCTGATGCGCAAAACCCTCCGTCTGCGGCTCGCCCTCGGCCAACCCAGTGGCGAAACGATACCAGCCCTGCGCATCGCTCTCCGGCAGCCCTTTCACAAGAAAGGCTCCGTTACTGCGCTCATCGTTCACCACCAAATCCTCCGCCACCGCCAGCATCACCGCCGCAGCGACGACCCAGACCGGCAGTCGATTCACGCCCGCAGCCACGACGGACAGCCGGGGCCTCAGCACCGGCAGCGCTAATGGTAGCGACAAGGCCAGTAGCAGCGCACAAGCCAGCAGCCAATGCTCGCGCACCGGGCGCGGCAGGATCAGCTCGTAGCGCCGACCATTCGTGCGCACGTCACTTGCATCCCCCGCTGCGAACCGCACCACCGCGCCCCGCACCATGAAGTGCCCCCCGCGCACCTTTTCCACAGCCGCCACATGCATGACCCGGCTTAGCGGACGCCCATCTTCCAGCAACTGCGCCCGCGGATGGTTCAACATGCGGTTCAGCCGCTCCGGCAGTCGCCACCGGTAGCAACCTGTGTCTTCATTGATCACCCCGATCTTGTCGACGGGCCCCACCGCCACCCGCACCGTCAGCGGCAGCCCATAAAAGTTTTGCACCGTCAGCAGCAGCAGCGCTAAAGCCGACACCGCCGCCACGCCGGTAGCGATGAACGGCGTTTTCGGATGACTGATACAACGGCGAGCGTGGGCGGTCAGTCGCTGGAAAAAGGCAACGCGGGAGAGCATGTTTGGATACTAGCGACGCTCAAGGTGATGCATACCCCAATCTACCCGCCACGACGAAACCCTTAGCTTTGGCGGATATAAACAAGCGAGTGGCATTGCGCAGAAAGGTCGATCCTCATCCATCGCCACATCGGAAAAGGAGCGGCCCCGGCGCTGGGCGTGTGGGGCACCAGCCAGCCGGGACCGCCCCCAGCCTTTAGCCACCGAAAGCCACACTGACAATGTCGCTATCCACGCCCACCTCCTCATCATCAATGACGCCACGCCCCATATATTCGCGGGACTCCGGCTGGGCGGCGTTGGTCAGGGGACGCGTGTCGTAGTAGGGCGAGCTGCTGTCCAGGGCCAGCTTGGTCCAGCCCGTGGTGCCGCGCAGGCGGGTGTAGATGTTCACCGCGTCCACACCACCCTTGGTGAAGTCCACCCGCACTTGGCTGGAGCCCACGCTGGCCTTTAGCACGGTCTTGAATGTTAGCGGGTCCAGCACGCTGGAGGGGCCGCGCAGGCGCAGCACCCCCTCGCTGCCAGAGCCCTCGTAGGTGCCCAGCGTCTTCCAGTTCCGCACGCGGGCGCGGATGCTGGCCTCGCTGGAATCCGTGGTGCTGCGCTCCGTCTCGCGTGCACCGTCCAGCGCCACCTTGGCCGCGTCCACAGCCTCCATCGCCGCCAGTTGCGCATCCGCCAGCGCCTTGACAGTCGTCACATCCGCCGGGGCCAGGCCCAGTTTCGGCCCTTCGACCGCTATGTTGTCACTCATGTTCTTCCACCACAGGTATTGATCAGCACGTTTGCTTGGAATGAAGTCCATTGGTTTGTCTCCTTTGCGTTTGGTTGCGACCAGCGGAGCGGGCGTGCTGGGGGCGGACGGCAGCGGCGAGTCCCAGCGCAGGCCCGTGTCGAAACGGAGCCCGCTGTCCCACCGGATGATGTCCTCTGCCATGCGCGTGTCCTTTCAGTGTCAGGTTGCTTTGGCGTGATTGCCGCTGCGCTAAATGCCAAAATCCCCGCGCATGAGCAATCCTAAAAAACCACGGATAAGGAATTTCCATTCCCTTGTAGGCTATCTGGGACCCAGGCGCAACCCCCGCACTGCACGTCTCTACCCCTGGGCGCGGCGATACCGCGCCTAGGACAGGTGGATTTAACGCCAGGATTTCCCACCTCCACCCCAGGAGCGACGGCTTTTTCCACGCAAATGACCGCGCCAATCCCAAGATTGCCCGCGCCAATCCTGGGCGCGGGGCCTTCTACCCCAGGACGCATGATCCTCCCGGCGTGCGCCGCCACCTACTGCGCTGGCGCGGTGCCACCGCCCCTGGGGCAGCGCCCGCAACCCCAGGAGCGGCGCCACCCACCTGCGACGCAGCGCGGCAAAATCTGGCACCAACCGACCACCCTGGGGGCAGCGCCACCGCTCCCAGGACTGCCGCCACCCCCCCCCGGCGCACGCCACCGCGCCGGGGGCTGGTGGCACCGCGCCCGAGCGCGAAGTGCCGGAAAACGCCTTTTTGGGTCCAGAGCCGCCCTTGAGCCGTATGGAAGGCACACATGATGACCCGCACCGCAGCCCTCTTCCTATCTTGCCTGTCACTTGCCGCCTGCGGTGGCAAGCGAGAGGTTTTTGATCCTAGCATTCCCCGCGCAGTGACGGTGGAAATCCGTGCCGACGGGCTCGCCTATCTCCCCGGCAAGTCGCAGCCTTTCACGGGTGAGGCGGTGGAGTTGCACCCCGGAGAGCCCCCCCGCGCAAAATGCCGCACGCCCTACCTAAAAGGTAAGAAGCATGGCTTTGTGACCACTTGGACGCCGGGCCGAAAGCTGCGCGATGAACGGGTCTATGAGCATGGCGTGGCCAAGCGCTCCAAGGTTTACTACACTGATGGGGGCGATCAGGTGAAGTTCGAGGTGGGGCTGAATGCCAAGGATGTCGCCGAAGGTCCCTACCGCCGCTACTACCCGGAAGGTCAGCTACAGGTAGAGGCCACCTTCGACGGGAATGAGAAGTTTCATGGCGAAGAGAAGTGCTATGACCGCAACGGCAAGCTGATCGCCCACTACCAGCACGATCACGGCAGCACTGTTCCCGTGTTTGAAACCCAGCTCATGAAGACGGAGCGCCTTTGGAAGATGCAGCTAGGACCGGAGCCGCACCCCAACCCCTGGGACGTGCCGCTGGAGCAGCAAGGCGCTGCCGCCAAGTAGCCCGTGTGAAACGCACCGTGTGCGTTTGGCGGGGACTGCGCTTTTCTACCAAGCTCCCTAGTTTAAGCCACTCAGCACCAGCACCCAGTCGTTACCAGGGACCTCGGCTCCGGGCGGGTCAAAGGTGCGCTGGCCGGTGTTCTCCAATTCGCCGATGGGTTGCGATTGACCGGTGCGCGGATCGAACCAGGACGCGGCGACTCGTTTGCCAGGGGGGTGGCCAAGCCGGATGTCCTGCGTGCGGCCCATCGGGAAGTAAACCAAAGCCGCAGCTTCCCCACGCAGGGCCAGCGTGCGCGCGGCGGTGTCAGGCTGGGCGGCGACGATCAGGCTGGCATCGGGCATTTGGGTCAGAAAATCATGCGATTCCATGAGCCGCCGCAGGTGGCCCATTTCCATGGCGCTAGGGGCGCTGAGCGCTTCTTGCCAGTGGGTCTTGGCACCGTA